>OOCI01000393.1_pt1 | contig 42436 bp, 37 predicted proteins | sample 1671761 | NCBI WGS metagenome assembly OOCI01 (sample SAMN06348190, study PRJEB24527) | human gut metagenome | biome: human gut; feature: ankylosing spondylitis patient; material: feces | host: Homo sapiens | place: China | collected 2015-10
GTCCATAATCGCACGCTCGGTAAAATGACTGGCGATGAGAAAAAGAAGAGAGACCCTATATTCACGGTCTGCTTCGTTGTATTCATCCTGGCCGCCGTGTCGGTGGTCGGAGTCTACGTCGACGAGCATTACCTGACTGAAGATACAACCAAGGCCGCGTACGGTGACACCGTCGAGGTAAGATACACAGGAACGTTCTACGCCTACTACGGCGAGGAGAACGCTGTCGTGTTCGACACCAACATCAGCAGCATCGCCGACGACGACGCCATCATCAAATCCAACAGTTTCACGGGCGGAAGCGACAGCCTCCTCGACTTCACAGTCGGAGGGAGCGACGTCCTGACCGACTTCGGCAACGCCGTCGTCGGACACAAGGTCGGAGACAAGATCAGGGTGACAGTCCAGAACGGCTACCTCGCCGGATCCGACTTCCACACACAGTCCACGTCCGGATTCCAGATCCCCGTCGTCCAGGAGATGACGGTCGCCGAGTTCGAGGACCTCTACGGGGACGCCCCCTCCGGAGGAGTCATGAAGACCATCACCACAGTGTACGGATGGCAGGCCACCGCAGCCTACGACTCCACCACCGAGAGGGTCATCGTAACCAACATCGTCGAGAGCGGTCAGACCTACACCTACGCTCCCGTCAGCGATGACGATGACGAGGAGACCCAGACCTTCGGAACCACGACCTTCACAGTCACCGGCATCAGCGGCGAGAACATCGTCTGCGACATCGCCTTCAGCGACTACACGACCGTCGGTGACAACGGCGAGATCCAGATGATCGAGCTGGACTTCGGGACCGAGACCTGGTATGTGACCAACATCGGCAACGGTGAGTTCACCTACAAGACCTGCGACGAGACGAGCAACGCGACTCTCTACTTCGAGATCGAGATCGTCTCCATCAGCTGAAACCCCACCATTTTACCTCCCCGGGGCCACCCCGGGGATTCCCAACTTTGAAATCGCTCCGAACCGATTCCCGTGCATGGTATTCGCCCACACCACGATCCATGTAACCGACCTCGACTGCAGCATCGCATTCTACTCCAGGCTCGGCATGGGGGTCTCCCGCAGATTCGGTCCGCCCGGCCATGAGATCGCTTTCCTCGGCGACGGTGACACCAAGCTGGAGCTCGTGGCCGATGGCAAGGGTCCCGTAGACTACCAGTGCATATCCATAGGGTTCACCAGCAGCGAGGCGGGGGCGCTCGCGGCCAGTCTCGATGAGAAGTATGTCGGGCCTGTGACGCCCGGCCCGGGCGTGGAATTCTATTTTGTGAGGGACCCGGACGGGTTCACCGTCCAGATCCTCCAGGCATGAGTTTCAGAGGATCTCGTCGAGCTTCTCCAGCATCGACTGCGTGTCCTTCGCCAGGAGCCAGATGGTCCTGTCCTTCTTCGGACCCTTGTCGACGATGGCATCGGGGATCTTCTTGCTCTTCTTCAGGGCCTTCTCGGTGGCCTCGGAGAACTTGTCCTTCCCCATCTCGGCCATCACGGAGACCATCCCGACCTCCTCCATCACGTCGATGATGTCGTCCCCGTAGGCGATGCTCATGATGCAGCGCACGGACGGGTCGTGCTTCATGACGGTCAGGAGTATGTAGGACAGTCCCTCGGCGGTGCCGAACTTCGCGGGTCCGTTCTTCCTGAGGAACCCGTTGTGGACGGTCATCCTCCTCTCGATTGCGGCGATCTCCTCCGGTCCCGCGGCGTCCTTGAGGGCCATGGCGATGTTCATTCCGCCCTTGGGTACGAGCTCGTCCGGGACGGTGTCGACTAGCTTGGCGGCGGCGGCGTCCAGAGCGTCGAGGACCTGGAACTTGTCGGTGTCGCCCTTGAGCTTGACCATCGTGTTCACGACGACGTCCCCCTTCCCGATGGCGTACTGGGTCGCGATGGACTCCTGGATGAGCTCCCTCGACTTGAGGACGGCGTTCACGATGTCCAGTCCCTTCGCCATGTTGGCTGTGATGAACGAGGACAGGACGCATCCGCTCCCGTGGCCCGATTTCCTGAGGCGCGGGTACTCCATCTTGGTGAACTCCGAGGAAAGGTACAGGTAGTCGGTGACGACCGGCGTGTTGAAGTGGCCTCCCTTCATCAGGACGGAGGACCCCTGCTTCCCGATGAGCTCGCAGGCGAGCATCAGGTCGTCCCTGGTCTTGATCTTCATCTTCGCAAGGACCTCGGCCTCGTGCTTGTTGGGGGTGACCAACTCGCAGATGGGCAGCAGCTTCTTCCTCAGCGCGGAGGCGAAGCCCTCATCGGACAGGGATGCCCCTGTGCCGGAGATCATCACCGGGTCGACGACCAGAGGCATCTCGTGATCCTCGAGGATGTCGGCCACCGTGCCGACGATCTCCGCGCTGTAGAGCATACCTGTCTTGACTGCCTTGATGTCGCAGTCCTTGAGCACAGCCTCCAGCTGCGCCTTGATGAACTCCTCCGGTATGGGGAGGATGCCGTCGACTCCGCATGTGTTCTGGGCGGTGACGGCTGTGATTACTGAAGCGGCGTGGACCCCGACGACGGACATGGCCTTCACATCTGCCTGGATGCCCGCGCCTCCTATGGAGTCAGAGCCCGCCACTGTGAGTGCGGTTCTCATGGTGCCGGAACATGCTCTATAACTATTAAAGGGATATTCAGAGACACCTAAACATTAAATAAAGAGGCGCTAATCAGCGGGGACGATGAAGGTCTACAGCACGCACTTCATTCTCAAAGGCAAATCCGACTACAAGGACCTGGCTCCGGTTTTCCCCGACATCCTCAAGATGTTCCTGGAGGAGATCGGTCAGACGCCTGAAGAGGAGGAGATTCTCCAGATGCTGATAGAGCTCAACATGATCGATCTCGAGCGCAACCGCAAGCCCGAGGGCTACAACCGCAAGGGAAAGGTCCGCCTCGTCTTCCCCATGGACAGGAAGGAGTTCTACCTCAAGACCTACACCAAGAGCACCGACCTGTCCCACATCGCCGACAACATCAGCAACATGCTGACCGCCGCCGGGATAAGCTTCACCGTGAAGCAGAACGACAACGTCGAGTTCGATTGATCCGTCAACCCCATCCGTCTCCCATCAGATCGGATCTCAGCGCACGCGGGTTTGATTGATTCCGTTCCACTCTCCGTCGTAAAAACATCGCTTCGATGTCCGACAGCCATCCTTCGACCTGGTCAATGACGGACCGGAGCTTTTGCTATATCTCCGCGTAGTCAAGACATCTGGACGACGGGAGGGAGAATGGAGGGTAAGGTGGAGAGCTGTCTCTCCGTTTATGTTCACTCGATCAGAGCCTTCCAGCAGTTCTCGATGAGCTGGTTCTCCTGTCTGATGACCTCGTCCCTGAGCATGATCTGCTCGATGGCCTTGGAGATCTGGACGTCGGTGGACTGCGGGGAGGTGCCTCCGTAGGAGTTCCTGCGCTCGACGCATTTGACGACCGGGAGGATGTCGTAAACATCCTGCTCGATCCTGTCGGAGAACTGTCTGAGCTCCTCGAGGGTCATGTCCTCGAGGTTCCTGCCGGTGTCGATGCTGTGCCTGACGGCCGCACCCACGATCCCGTGCGCCTCGCGGAACGGGACGCCCTTGGTGACGAGATAGTCCGCAAGGTCGGTCGCGTTGATCTGGCCCCTGCTTGTCACCTCTAGCATCCTGTCCTTGTGGAACGCGGTGGTGGATATCACCTTGGACATCATCTGGGCGCTGGCGATGACCGTCGCCATGGACTCCATCACGGGGCGCTTGTCCTCCTGGAGGTCGCGGTTGTATGTCAGCGGGAGTCCCTTGGTCATGGTGATCATCGTCATGAGTGCCCCGACGACGGAGCCCGTCTTCCCACGGACGAGCTCCGCGATGTCCGGGTTCTTCTTCTGGGGCATGATGGACGATCCCGTGGTGTACCTGTCGTCCATCTCGATGAAGCCGAACTCCTGGGACGACCACAGCACCAGCTCCTCGCAGAGGCTGGAGAGGTGGACGGCGGTCTGGGCGGCGCAGTACGCCAGCTCGGTGACGAAGTCCCTGTCGCTGACGGAGTCCATGGAGTTCTCCGTGGGCTCCCTGAATGCCAGTGCCTCGGCGGTCATACGTCTGTCGATGGGATATGTGGTCCCGGCGAGCGCCGCTGCCCCCAGCGGGCATTTATCCATTCTCCTGAACGCGTCGAGGAACCTGTCGGCGTCGCGGGAGAACTTGAATGCGTGGGCCAGCATGTGCTGGGCCAGGGTCACCGGCTGGGCGTGCTGCATGTGGGTGAAGCCGGGCATGACGGCGTCGCCGTTGTCCTCGGCCACCTTGACCAGGGCCATCATCAGTCCGTTGACCGCCTCGGCGGCCTTGAGGGCGTCGTCCCTCAGGTACATCCTGAAGTCCGTCGCCACCTGGTCGTTCCTGCTCCTCCCGGTGTGCAGCTTGCCGCCAGCGGGGCCGATCGCCTGTGTGAGGCTGAACTCGATGCAGGTGTGGACGTCCTCCAGCGAGTAGTCGAACTCGAAGGTGCCGTCCTTCACCCTGACGAGGATGTCCTTGAGTCCGGATATTATCTTGTCCGCGTCCTCGGCAGGTATGACGCCGCACTTCTTCAGCATCCTCACATGGGCGAGGGATCCCATGACGTCGTAGAACGCCAGGTGGGAGTCCACATCCAGGGAGGAGGTGAAGGCCAGGGTGGAGTCGTCCATCCCGGCCGAGAACCTTCCGGACCACAGGGCCTGCTGCAAGGCGATCACATCTTCTTCGCGGAGTGGCTCTTCGCGGCGGTCCTGCCGGGGAGCCCCCAGACGTAGATGAATCCGGTGGCGGAGTTGTGGTCGAAGACGTCTCCCTCGGCGTAGGTGCTGAGTCCCTCGTCGTACATGGAGTAGGGGGACTTCCTTCCGACGACCATCGCGCTGCCCTTGTACAGCTTGACGCGGACGGTTCCGGTGACGAACTCCTGGGTCTTGTCGACGAAGGCCTGGATGGGCTCCATGAGTCCGCCGAACCAGAGTCCGTCGTAGACGAGCTGGCAGAACTTCTGCTCGATTCCGCGCTTGTACTCGATGGTGTCCCTGGGGAGGGTCATGGCCTCGAGGGCCTGGTGCGCCTTGATCAGCGTGACGGCTGCGGGGCATTCATAGGTCTCGCGGCTCTTGATTCCCATCAGACGGTCCTCGACATGGTCGATCCTTCCGACTCCGTGGTTGCCGGCGATCTTGTCCAGCTTCTCGATGAGCTCGACGCCGCCCATCTTGGCTCCGTTGAGGGCCACGGGGATTCCCTGCTCGAACTCGATCTCGATGTACTCGGGCTCGTTGGGGGCCTTCTCCGGGTCGACGGTGTTCTCCCACACATCTGCAGGGGGCTCCGCCCAGGGGTCCTCGAGGATTCCGCACTCGCAGGAGCTTCCCCAGAGGTTCTCGTCCCTGGAGTAGGGGCTCTCCTTCTTCACGATGATCTCGATTCCGTTCTCCTTGGCGTACTCGATCTCGGCCTCTCTGGTGGTGACCCACTCGCGCATGGGCGCAATGATCTTCATGTCGGGGTCCTGGGAGACGATTCCGACGTCGAACCTGACCTGGTCGTTGCCCTTGGCGGTGCATCCGTGGGCGATGTACTTCGCGCCCTCGGCCTTGGCGACCTCGACCAGCTTCTTGGCGATGAGGGGCCTGGCGATAGCAGTGCTGAGGGGGTAGACGTTCTGGTACAGGGCGTTGGCCTTCAGGGAGGGCCAGACGTAGTCGGAGACGAACTCGTCGGTGACGTCGATGTAGTCCGCTTTGATGGCGCCGTTCCTGAGGGCGCGGGCGACGATGTCGTCGCTGCTCGGGGGCTGTCCGACGTTGATCGCGATAGCGATGACGTCGACGTTGTACTTCTCCTGGAGCCAGTGGATGGCCACTGAGGTGTCCAGTCCGCCGGAGTAGGCGAGGACGACCTTGTCCCTTCCGGCTTTGTTTGCTGCATCATTGGATACGGTGTTGCAGGCTGCCATTGTGATCGAACGCCCAAATTCACTTCTTGATTATATGTTTGCTTTTGACAGGGTGCGAGGACGGACAGTGTTGTACAGCGAGTGTACGATATCGTACACATAGTCATGGCATGATTTCGGCGCGATTTCGGGCCGATTACGGGGTGCTTGAGGCTGTTTCTACAGCCACAGGCAGGTACGGATGACGCCAATCAGTCTTCGCGGGGACTATGTTCCGGACATGTGTCTGAAATCGAACAATACCTTTTTCTATACTTCTCCAGTGGGATAGCAACACAACTGTGTGTGGTATACATGACCAGAATAGGGATCATCGGGGGCACCGGGTACACCGGCAGTGAGCTGGCGCGCCTCCTGTGCACGCATCCGGACGTAGAGATCGTAGCCATGACCTCCCGCCAGAACGCGGGCGCCAGGGTCGCCGACATCCATCCGTTCCTCGGCGGCTACGTGGACATCGAGTTCACGGAGAGGATCTCCGACACCGAGGACCTGGACCTAGTGTTCGTTGCCACCCCCCACGGCGTGGCGATGAACGAGGTCCCCGGTCTCCTGGAGAGGGATATCAAAGCCATCGATCTGTCCGGGGACTACAGGCTCCATGATGTCCAGGTGTATGAGAGGTGGTACGGACACACCCACACCGACACCGAGAACCTCCAGAGGGCGGTGTACGGTCTGCCCGAGTTCTTCCGCGACGAGATCCGCGGAGCCGATCTGGTCGCCAATCCGGGATGCTACGCCACATCCATCATCCTCGCATGCGCCCCGCTGCTGAAGTCGGGTCTTGTGGAGGAGGACGTCATCGTCGACGCCAAGTCCGGCACTTCCGGAGCAGGGATGGTCCCGAGCCCACGCACCCATCACTCGACATGCGGCGAGTCGATCATCCCGTACAGCGTCGGTAACCATCGCCACACTCCGGAGGTGGAGATGGCCGTCGACCGCGTCGCCGGCTCCCATATGAACGTCACTTTCGTGCCGCAGCTGATCCCGATCGTCCGCGGCATACTGTCCTCATGCTACTTCCGTCTCAAGGGAGACGCCACGCAGGAGGACATAGACGAGGTGTACCGCGCCCAGTACGGCGGCGAGCGCTTCGTCCATTACGTCAAGGACCCCTCCATCCGCGCGGTGGTCGGGTCCAACCACGCCCAGGTCGCGTCGCGTCTGATAGGCGACAAGGTGGTCGCCTTCGGAGTCGTGGACAACCTGGTCAAAGGGGCGGCCGGACAGGCCGTCCAGTGCATGAACCTCATGCTAAACCTCGATGAGAGTGCCGGGCTGGACATGCCCGGGCTGGGGGTGTGACCCATGGTAGAGATAATCGACGGAGGAATAACGACCCCTCAGGGGTTCAAAGCGGCGGGTGTCCACAGCGGTGTGAAGTACCGCTCCCTGGATTTGGGACTCCTATACTCGGAGGTCCCCGCCAAGGCGTACTGCGCCTTCACGAGCAACAACGTCAAGGCCGCGCCGGTCCAGGTGATGATGGAGGAGAACTCCCCCACCCTGTCCGCCGTGGTGGTGAACAGCGGTAACGCGAACGCGCTCACCGGGCGCCGCGGTATAGAGGACGCCTACGCGATGAAGCAGGCGGTTGCGGCGGAGCTGAATCTTGATCCGAAGGAGGTGGGCGTGATGTCCACCGGGCTCATCGGACGTTTCCTGGACATGCACAAGATCCGCTACGGAATCTCACGTGCCGCCCGCGAGCTGGATTGCGGTCGCGAGACCGACAAGCTGATCTGCGAGGCCATAATGACCACGGACACCATCAAGAAGGAGTGCGCGGTCCGCGCCAGGCTCAGCGATGGCACGCTGGTGTACATCGCTGCCATCTCGAAGGGCAGCGGAATGATCTCTCCCCACATGAAGGTCCTCCACGGCACGACGCTCACCCTCATCACCACCGACGCCACGCTCGGACCCGATTTCGCCGATGTGTGGCAGTCGATCCTCGACGACACCATGAACATGGTCACTGTCGACGGGGACCAGTCCACCAACGACACGTGCATACTCATGGCGAACGGCATGTCCAAATCCAAGCCCGCCGACCACGATCCCGAGTTCGAGGCCGCGCTCCGCACGGTCATGACCCGCATCGCACGCACCATCGCCATGGACGGGGAGGGGGCCAGCAAGCTGATCGAGGTCCAGGTCACCGGCGCCGACACCCATGACGACGCCGTGAAGGTCGTCAGGGCCATCACCAACTCTCCGCTGGTCAAGACCGCCATCTTCGGGGCCGACCCCAACTACGGGCGTCTGATGATGGCCGTGGGCAACAGCGGCTGCAAGTTCAACCTCAACGACGTCCGCCTTACTATCAAGGGAGGGGACATGGAGGTCCCCATCCTCGACTCCGGCGCGCCCATCTTCCAGGACGAGCGCGCAGTTGAGGTCGTCCGCATGGCCATGGACAACAAGGAGGTCACGATCATGGTCGACCTCGGCATAGGCGAGGAGTCCGCCACCGGATGGGGGTGCGACCTGACATACGACTATGTCCGTATCAATGCGGAGTACGCAACCTGAGGTGTTCCCCGTGGACGACCTGTACGTTCTCAAGTTCGGCGGAAACGCGATACGCGGCCGCGACGACATGCTCCGCCTGTCCAGGGAGATAGCCGAGCTGATACGCGGCGGGGACAGGATAATCCTGGTCCACGGCGGCGGCCCCGAGATCTCCGAGGAGATGGAGAGGCGCGGGATGACCCCTCGCAAGGTCTGCGGGGTCAGGGTCACCGACGCCGATTCCCTGGATGTCGCGGAGACCGTGCTGAGGAGGCTCAACGGCGAGATCGTCGGATGCCTCCAGGAGTCGGGCGTCCAGGCTCTCGGCATCCCAGGCTACTTCTGCACCGTGTGCACCAAGAAGCCCCCGATGAAGGCCGTCGAGGACGGCAGGGAGGTCGAGGTGGACCTCGGACTGGTCGGAGAGGTCTCCGGCACCGACCCGCAGTGCCTCTTCGACCTTCTGGACCAGGGCATCACCCCTGTGGTGTATCCGATCGGGAAGGACGCCGAGGGCAGGATGCTGAACGTCAACGCCGACACGATGGTCGCAGGCATCGCCGCAGGCGTCGGGTGCCGCGAGATGATCACCATCACGGATGTCCCTGGCATAATGCTGGACATCAACAACTCCGGTTCCAAGGTGAACTCGCTCACGCTGGCAGAGGTGGACGCGCTCATCGCCGACGGCACCATCTCCGGAGGGATGATCCCCAAGGTGGAGGCCTGCAGGAAGGCCCTGCTGGCCGGTGTCACCACGGTCAGGATGGTCAACGGCAAGGACCCGAGAAGCATAATCACGGACATCAAGAAGGGTGTGCCGCACGGAACGATCATAACGAAGTGAGAGCAATGGATTTCGAAGAAGTCAAAGCAAAGAGCGACCGCTACCTGTTCCAGAACTACGGCCGCATCAAGGGATGCTACCTCTACGGCACCGACGGGAGGGAGTATCTCGATCTGGTGGCGGGCATCGCCGTCAACGCCCTGGGCTACGCCCATCCGGACTGGGTCGCCGCCGTCCAGGCCCAGGTGGCCAGGATGACACACGTCTCCAACCTCTACTACGTGCAGGAGCAGGCCGAGCTGGCCGAGAGGGTGGCATCCATCACCCCCGGGGACCTCGACCGCTGCCTCTTCGTCAACAGCGGCGCCGAGGCCAACGAGGGGGCCCTGAAGCTCGCAGTCCGCTACACCGGGCGCAGCAGGATCATGGCCGCGATCGACGGGTTCCACGGCAGGACGTCCGCCGCCATGGGCGCCACAGGGCAGAAGAGCATACAGGCATCATTCGAGCCGCTCATAGCCGACGCCTACGACTACTTCCCCTTCGGGGACCTGGAAGCCGTCAAGGAGAAGATGACGAGGGACACCGCCGCATTGATCGTGGAGCCCATCCAGGGGGAGAGCGGTGTCCATACCGCGCCCGCGGAGTTCTTCAAAGGCGTCCGCGACCTGTGCACCGACAACGGTACGATGATGATCGTGGACGAGGTCCAGACAGGGATCGGGCGCACCGGCGAATGGTACGGCATCCAGAACTTCGGAGTCGTGCCGGACATAATCACCATGGCCAAGGCGCTTGGCGGAGGCACCCCCATAGGTGCGGTCTGCTCCACGGATGAGATCTCCAAGGTCATGACGCCCGGGACGCACGGGACCACCTTCGGCGGCAACCCCCTGGTCTGCGCCGCAGGATGCGCAGTCCTCGACATCATGAAGAGGGACAACATCGTCCCCCATGTGAAGGACATCGGCGCAAGGTGGATGGCCGACCTGAAGGCGATCGATTCCCCGATGATCAAGGAGGTCCGCGGATACGGACTGATCATAGGCATCCAGATGGACTCCAGCGAGACCGCATCGAAGGTCCAGAGCTACTGCCGCGAGAACGGCGTCCTCATCAACGTGGCCCATGGCGGAACCATCCGCCTCATCCCGCCGCTCATCCTCGAGGACAGTCAGAAGGACGTCTTCACCGGACTTCTGAGGGAGGCCCTGGACTGAGGGACACGGCTGTCTCATTTCCAAACCTTTTATCTTATTTTTGTCCATCTTAAAACATTCAAATACCTGGACCGTGATGGCTCCGATATGTCCAAGAGCGTCATCAAGGAGAGTCTCGCGGAGAAGACCAGGATGTACATAGACGCCCATCCCAGCATCAAGGACTGCGTGGCCAAAGGCCTGATCAACTACTCGTCCCTGGCGAGGATGATCATGAAGGACATCGGAGTCGACAACGAGGAGGCCGTCATGATCGCCTGCCGCCGCTACGCCTCGAAGCTGTCGGTGACCACCGACCACGAGCTCAGCATTCTGAAGATCCTCAAGGACAGCAGGCTGGAGATGAGGACCAAGACCTGCATCGTGACCGCCAAGAACGACTGGTCAGTTCTGCACAAGATGGACAACCTGTTCAAGGACCTCTGGAACGAGAACAGCATCATGCAGTGCGTGCAGTCCGCTTCCGCGGTCACCATCATCGCCGACACCCTGCTCAAGGAGAGGATCATCGACACCGTCGGAAGGTTCAACCTGATCAAGGTGAGGGAGAACCTGGTCGAGATCGCCGTGAAGTCGCCTGAGAAGATCGTCGACACGAGCGGTGTCATCGCCTATCTGATCACCAACCTCTCGGACGCGGGGATCAACATCGAGGAGACCGTTAGCTGCCACACGGACACGATATTCATCGTGGGGGAGTCAGACATGATCAACGCCTACTCGGTGCTCACCAAGTGCATCCAGTCCGCCGAGGACACGATAAGGGGTGAGTGACCGTCCACTGAACGAGGAGGCTCCGCTCCCCCGCCTAATTTTTTATCAGGTTTATGGACCGGGCCGGTCCTGGAGGTCCGACCTGGCCCGGTCGTGTCAATCATCCCGTCAGAGAGATCCGCCTATCCTCTCGGCCTGGGACATGACGTTCTGGTCATCCTTCGCAGGGGCCTTCGCGGCACCCTCGTTGAACTCGATCTCCCCCGCACACTCCATCTTGAAGTACTGCGTGAAGAAGCGCTTGACCTCTGCCATGGTCTCGGCCGATCCGATGCCTGCGGAGCTTGTGACAACGGGGACGAACCTCATGCCCGGCTTGAGGCAGCATCCGTCAGGACCCATGAACCCGTACATCCTGTCCTCGAATGCCCTGGCCTGGGCAGTGCAGTGGCCGAAGTAGACCGGTGTTGCGAACACGACGACATCACAGTCCTTCATGGACTCGTAGGCGGGTGTGAACCCGTCCTTTCTCACGCATCCCTGTCCGGCCTTCTTGCATCCCATGCATGCGATGCACGGCCCTCCCGCCATCTCGTGGATGCTGTACATCTCCGTCTCGTTCCCTGCGGCCTTCGCCGACTCCAGGATCCTGGAGAGTATGTTCGCGCAGTTCCCGTCCTTCCTGGGACTTCCGATGATTCCTATGACCTTTCCCGACATGGTATCACTATGATATTGAAGGTGGTTTCCAATATTTATATTGATACTATAATAATACTAACACGTAAAACAGTAGTCAAAAATACGAACGTATTAATCGCTGTAATCAGATGGAACTGGCATGAGCGACGGAGTGCCAAGGTTCAACTGCAGCGTCGATACGGCGATGTCCGTCATCGAGGGGAGGTGGAAGTGCACCATAATCTGTCTCCTTGCCACCAACGGGGAGATGAGATTCTCGGAGCTCATGAAGACCATCGGCGAGGTGACGTCGGGGATCCTTACCAGGCAGCTCAAGGAACTGGAGTCGGACGGGATGGTCCGGCGCAGGGTCGACGCATCCGGCAAGGTGAAGGTGTTCTACTCGCTGACCGACCGCGGGAGGTCCGTCCTGCCGGTGATCCACGCGTTGGCGGAATGGGGCAGGGCCCAGATGATCCAGGTCATCGTCCCGGTCTGAGAGGTCCGTGCCTCGATTCGGGGACGGGCCTATGGCGGGTCCGCATCATCAAGATGAAAAAAGGAATGGGGAGGTGGCCCTCCCCGGTTTCTCAAAGGATCTTGGACAGGAAGTCCTTCAGGCGCTCGTTCTGCGGGTTGCCGAAGAACTCGTCGGGGGTGTTCTCCTCGGCGATGACCCCCTCGTCGAAGAACAGGACCCTGTCGGAGATCTCCCTGGCGAATCCCATCTCGTGGGTGACCACGAGCATGGTCATGCCGTAGTCGGCCAGTCCCTTGATGATCTTCAGGACCTCGCCGACCATCTCCGGGTCCAGCGCCGATGTCGGCTCGTCGAAGAGCATGACGTCGGGATTCATCGCCAGCGCTCTGGCGATGGCCACGCGCTGTTGCTGCCCTCCTGACAGCCTGGACGGATACTGGTCCGCCTTGTTGAGGAGTCCGACCCTCTTGAGGATCATGTCGGCCTTTTCGGAGGCCTCCTCCTCGGTCATGATCTTCAGCTTCACGGGCGCCAGCATGACGTTCTCCTTCACCGTCTTGTGCGGGAAGAGGTTGAAGCTCTGGAACACCATGCCGATCTTCCTGCGAAGCATGTCCACGTCGGTGTCGGGATCGAGGATGTCGACGCCCTCGACCTTTATGCTCCCGCTCGTGGGCCTCTCCAGCAGGTTGATGGATCTCAGGAAGGTGGACTTCCCGCATCCGGACGGTCCGATGATGGAGATTACCTCCCCCTTGTGGACGTCCAGGCTAATGTCCTTCAGGACCTCGTGGTCCCCGAAGGACTTCCCGAGGTTCCTGATCTCAATCAGTACTTCGCTGTCAGTAGGCATTGTTCAGCCTCCTCTCTAGTCTCCTAATCAGATACGTCAGCACGAGGACGATCGCCAGATAGATGGCGGCGGCCACGAGGATCGGCAGCAGCGCATCGTAGGTCTGTCCCCTGATGATGTCCGCTCCCCTTGTCAGGTCCATGATTCCGATGTAACCGGCGACGGAGGTCTCCTTCAGCAGGGAGATGCTCTCGTTACCGATGGCCGGCAGGATGTTCCTGATGGCCTGGGGCAGGATGACGTTGGTCATGGCCATCCTGTTGCTCATACCGAGACTCCGGCAGGCCTCCATCTGTCCCTTCGGGACCGCTGTGATACCTGAACGCACGACCTCGGCCACATACGCTCCGGAGTTCAATCCGAACGCCACCGACGCTATCAGCACACCGTTGTCCGACGATGCGAACACCACGTAGTAGATCAGCAGCAGCTGGACCATCACAGGTGTTCCGCGTATCACGGTGATGTACACGTGGCATATCGCGTTCAGTATCCGCAGCTTCCCGGTCATGTCATGGGTGCTGCGCACCATGGCGACCACGGAACCGATGATCAGACCGATGACCAGGGCAACGACCGTGATTATGAGGGTGTTCTTCAGACCTTCGAAGATGTACAGGTAACGGTCGTTCTTCAGGAAGTCCGTGTGGAACCTGTCCTTGAGCTCCTGCCACCAACCGACGTCCTCGGTCTCCTCATCCGTGTCGCCCGTATCGCCGCTGTCCTCCCTGGCGGCATCTCCGCTGTAGAAGGATGCGATGTCCTCGCCGATGTGGGACGAGTAGTACTCGATGATCTTGTCGACGGTGCCGTTGGCGATGAGCTTCTCGAGGGCGTCGTTGACCAGGGCGTAGGTGGCCGAGTTACCCTTCTGGAAGATGAGTCCGTAGTATTCGACGTCGGCATCGTCGAGGATGTCGAGGATCTTCAGGCCGTCGTTCGCGGCAACCTGGGCCTCCGCCACCGTGTTGTCCACGACCTCTGCCACGGCCTTGCCGCTGATGACATCGAGCAGGGCAATGTTGTAGTCCTTCTGCTGGATCAGATTGGTGCCGGGGAGGTTATCAGTCGCGTAATCCGCACCGCTCGTCCCCAGCTGGGACGTGACCGTCTTGCCCCTCAGGTCCTCCTTGCTCTGGATGGTGCAGTCCTCCTTGACGACGAGCACCTGGTGGATCTCCGCGTAGGGGGTGGAGAAGTCGACCTTCTCCTTCCTGTCGTCATCGATGGTAAACCCTGATGCCCCGACGTCGCACTTGCCCTGCTGGACGGAGAGGATGATGGAGTCGAACGTGTTCTGCCTGAACTCGATGTTGTACCCGATCTCGTATCCGATGGCCCTCATGATGTCCATGTCGATCCCGACGTACTCCTGGCCGTGCATGTTGTCGTACGGCGGGAAGTCGGGGCTGGTCTCGACGACGAGCGTGCCCTTGGTGGTGAAGAACGAGGGGGTCTCCGGGGAGTAGCCGTTCTCCTCGTAGTACTCCATGATCATGTCGTACAGGCCGTTGTCCATGATGTGCTGGAGCGAATCGTTGAACTCGTCGCGCAGAGCGGTGTTGTCCTTGGAGAATATGAACCCGTACTGCTCGACGGGGGAGTCGTCCAGGATGTCCAGGACCTGGAGGTTGGGGTTGGCGGCGCACTGGGCGAGCGCGACGGTGCTGTCCACGATCTCCGCATCGGCCTTGCCTGTATTCAGGTCAAGGAGGACATCGGAGTATGTCTTCTGGAACTTGATGTTGTCATTGGAGAAGTTCGTGGCTGCGTAGTCCGCTCCCGTGGTCCCCGTCTGGACGGAGATCGTCATCCCGTTGAGGTCCTCCTTCGTCTGGATGGTGGTGTCCTTGGGAGCGACGACGACCTGGTTGATCTCCGCATACGGGATCGAGAAGTCGACCACCTTCTCCCTGTCGGGGTTGATGCTGAATCCAGAGGCGCCGATGTCGCACTTGCCGGATGGGACAGACAGGAGAATGGAATCGAAGGTGTTGGTTTTGAACTGTACATTGCAACCCATGTCGTTGCAGACGGCACGGACGATGTCCATGTCTATCCCGGCATACTCCTGGCCGACCTGGTAGTCGAACGGGGCGAAGTCGGGACTCGTCTCGACGATCAGAGTCCTTCCGTCGTCAGCCTCCACATCGGGGGATATGCACAGGGTCGTACCCAGCAGGCACATCACGGATATGACGGCGACGATTGCTATCAGTTTCTTGTTATCCATTATACCGACCGAATTTTCTGATTGTCTGGCTATCTCCGGAGACTACATATAATACGAATCCGACAGTATGTGCCGACTGGAATATGGGTGTCTGATATGGAACTTGAAGTTCAGATTCTGTCAGATACAGCGATCGGTCGGAGCGATGCCAGCGCACTGGATGCCGACCGGGCGACGTTACACAAGGGGGTCGTCGATGTCCTTCATGGGTCTAGATTTCAGAACGATTTGGTGATCCTCCGTCCTTGTGAGGACGGAGTAAGGGGCCGGTCAGGCCGGCGTTTGAACGGTTATCAGGTGTGTCTTCTAATCGTCACAGCGACGACGGCGACAACTGCTATTGCCACAACTGCGGCTATGATATAATATGCTGTATTGTCGCCTCCATCCTGAGACTGATCGCCAAGATCGGCAACGGTCCCGATCATGTAGTATGAGAAGTGGTCCGTAACGAACGAGATCGTATGTGTAACAGGATCATATGTTGTCGTCCTGACATGCAATCCTCCGTCGTCGTCCAGGTAGAAGACACGGATGTCATCAGGGTTCTCTCCCTCGGACAGGGTGTACGGCAGAGTGATCACCACATCGCCTCCCAGTTCATGGACCGACTGGTCTCCAGCGTTGGCGCTCAGCTCGAATACAGGGGCGTCTCCCACTCTCTCCTGCTGGGCGGAGGTCATCACGCTCTTGTTGGCGGTCGAGATGGACATCGATACATCGCCTCCTATCTCCGAAAGGTTTCCGGCCACCTCTGTCGGGACGCTAATCGTCCCTATGTCTCCGGAGACCTCAAGCTTCGCACCGGAGTCCCTTATGGTCTGAAGGGCGACCTGGTCGATGACGACCTCGGCCCTGTCCGGAGTGTATCCTTCGGGCTGAATCTTCACGGTCAGCTCAGCGGAGTCGCCGTCTGGTGTGGCCTCCTGCATTTGCTGGAGAGCCTCAGCAACGGTACTCTGATCCACAGCGGCTGCACCTGCATCTGTGGTGGGAACCGTTACCGTCGTGGTGGATTGGACCGTCTGGCCGTCAATCGAATCAGTCATCGATACGTTGGTCTGGATGTTTCCGCTGTCGTTGGTCGAAGTGATCGTGGTGTTGGTGATGGACTGTCCGGTAGCATCGGTAATGGTCTGGGTGACCGTGGACACAGTGTTTCCGGTCTCGGTCTCCACCTCCGTCTCGGTGACGGTGGTGGATCCGGTGAGATTGCCTTCGCTGTCATACACCTCCTCTGTCGTCTGGGTTCCGTTCTCGATTGGTGCTGTGTCAACCTTAGTGGATGAGCCGTCGGGAGCGGTTGTGATGGTCGTGGTCGAACCGTCTGGTCTGACGGTCTCCTGAATCGTGTTTCCGTCCCCATCTGTGGTCGTGGTGGTCTCACCCTCGTCGGGTTCAGGATCTGTGTTGCCACCCTGGTTGCCGCCACCCTGGTTGCCGCCACCGGTCAGGCTGAATGTTGCGGTGATGGTGACGTCGCCGGTGACGTTGTAGATATCATCCACCCTGACTCCGTCGACATACCAGCCGTCGAACCTGTATCCGCCGTTGGGTGTTGCCGTAGGCATCTCGATCGCCTGTCCATCCAGGACAATCATGGTGGATGGGCCGCCGATGGTTCCTCCTGAGCCAGACGTGAAAGCGACAGTGTGGACCTCCGGGTCCTGATAGCCCTGCTGGAAGATTGCGGTCACAGTGACGTTCTCGGTCACAGTGATGGTGTCCCCTTCGACGGCACTGCCGTTCATGCTCCATGCGACCAAGGTAAATCCGCGCTTCTCTCTGAGCTCTGGAAGTTCGATCGACTCTCCGGGAGAGACGGTGATGACATGATTCTGGCTCAGAACTCCTTCGGAGTTGTCCACATGGAGGATCACACTGACCGTGTTTCCTGATGACGATGCCCTCTCATCGAAGACTGCTTTGAGTCTGACGTCTCCGTTGACGGTGTATGTGTCACCTTCGATGATGTTGCCATCAGCGGTCCATCCAAGGAACGTGAACCTGTTCTTGGCGTTCACCTGAGGCAGGGTGATGGTTGTCCCGTCGTCCACTGTCAAGGAGGATGTGCTTCCGACGACCTTTCCCATGTTGGCGTTGATCGAGAAGGAAACGATGGATGTCCCCGGGATAGTGGCGTAGGATGCCGTCAGAGTCATATCGGATCCGGGGGTGAACTGACCGGCGAATATGTTCATGCCGCTGGTCCATCCGACGAATCTGAAGCCGTCGTTCGCCCTAACTTCGGGGAGGTCGATCGACTCACCGATGGGGACGTCGAGGTATGTGACGTCGCAGCTTCCCTTCAGAGGATTGTTCACGAAAGTTACCGTGTAGTGTGTCGGTAGAAGGACAGTGCCCGTCGCTGTGAGGGTGATGCTGTGCGTGAGCCGGTATTCTCCGCCTGTGTACTCGATTCCGTCGATGGTCATGATGATCTCCCCACCATATCCATCGGAGGGAACAGCATCGAACCAATAGGTGTCGGCTGTCAACTGTATGATTTCGGAATCACATGCCATTCCATTGACGTAGAAGTCAACATTGTCGCCAACGAACGTCACAGAGTATACAGGGGTCCATCCTGCATACACATCGGTGGGTCCGACGATAGGTGAATCGAAGTCGAAGGGCTCGGTACATCCAGAGTCGGCGAACCATCCATCGAAGACATAGCCTCCGCGGGCCGGATCCTCGCCTTCCCAATATGTGTACTCGTTCCAGTGGACCGGTTGTGTGATCGTTCCTCCTGCAAACGTGTGGTAGGTTACCGTGTATGCGTTCTTATCATAGACGACCTCAATCCGTTCCTCATACACCGCGTTTGGAGGAACCTCTCCTACAGGGAAGAGCTCATTGTATGAGAATTCCCTCGATGTTCCGTATTGCTCTCCGAACCTCAGGCCTGTGATGCTATAGTGTTCGCTGTCGGTAAGAGTGACCGATACGAGCACTCCCGCAGAAGCGGCGTCAATCTCAACAGAGTATTCATCGGACACTGTGTATGATCTGAACACACAACCCATCCAATCCCAGTTTGTATCCTGATAGAGGGTGTCCGGACCTAGAACATGCACGTATCCATCCTCGTATTCGAATGTGTTCCCCACGATGAGCCTGGTCTCCTCGGGCAGAATGACATACTTCAATGTCCCATTGGTGATGCCGAATCCTACGATCTCCGTACCCTTCTCGACGAACAGCGTGTCCGATTCGCCGATGTAGGTAATCATCTGCAGCGTAGGTTTCTCATCAGACGGGTCCAGTCTCGATTTCAGATAAATCGCCCCGTCATCGGTCGTGTACACGCTATCGTCGGTAGCCGTGACCTCAAGTCCGCTGTTGCATCTGTCGAAGGCGTTAGAATCGATCGAGACGATCCCTGCCGGAAGAGAGATGCTTGTTATCGCGGAGTCTTCGAAGGTTCCGAACAGGATCTCGTCTACTCCGGCTTCTATGATTACCGAACCGAGTCTGCTTTCCGAGAAGGCGTAGCTTCCAATGGACACCACATCATATCCTGTGCCATCTATGGTGACCGAGGCGTTCACGGTGAACGATCCCCCATCCGAAATCGATGGAGGAACCTTCACGAGTTCCAGTGCCATAGAGCCATCGTCCAGCTTTACCCAGGAGTATAGGACGCCGTCAGTCGTCACATATTTTGCATTGGTTCCAGCAGTGCTCATCTCGAACGAAGAGACTGATGTAGGTATGTTGTACAGCTCCAGGCTCTCCAGGGCAGGTCCGATGACAATCTTGGACAGATCGGAAAGATTGCCCCACCCCACCAAGGACACAACATCGTTGGTGTCTATGGTGGTAATGCCTGCGAGGTCGAGGGCTCTCAGATCAAGCTCTTTTATGCCATCTGGAACCACGAATCTTCCGGTGCCTTCATCACCGCTGTTTATCGTGGTTATCAGGTTCCCTTCGCTGTCCAGGACCATATACAGGCCGGAACCCTTTTCCAATTCCGATGTGTATCCTGCGGTGTTTATTTCTATGGAGCCAGTCCCATCGGCAAACATCGATGACAATCTGTGTCCGATGATCTTGACATTGTCTCCGATTGTCAAATCAAGATGATGGCTGTCTGAGTTGTAGCCATACCCAGAATATCCTACGGCACGGACATTGAAGGTCTCATCCGAATTATTCACGGTCTGAGGGATGGTCACTATAAGTTTGTCATCTACAACCGGAGGTTCCCCCTCGAATGATTCTGGTTGTGAATACCATATGCCAATGATGTTGGCTGCGATTTCCGTGACACCCGTCTCAGAATCGGTGAATTTGAACAGGTTGTAACTGAACGTTGAGCCGTCAGCTGATGTGTATGTGTATTCGAATCCCGATGAGATTCCGGTGTACCTTAGGTTGTCGAACCGATCTCCCTCCACTGTTTCATTAATCAGGAGATTCGAGAAAGCCAGGGGATCGCAGTTTTTGGTCGCGCTGATCACCGAATCAATCGATTTTATGGTGATGGGCGTGTTGCTGAATGCATTTGTCTCTATACTTTGAATCGAGGTCGGTGAATTCTCGTATCCAGTATTGACTCCGAAGGTTGTGATGGATGATCCACGGAAAGCCTCCTCGGATATTGTTTCCACATTCCCATCGACGGAGAATGTCTTGATGTTGGATTCTCTGAATGCTCCGTATCCTATGGTTCCGACATTGCCTTGGACAGCGAATTCCAGGGATTCTGTGCCCTTACGGTTCTCGAAAGCGTAGGCGGATATCTCACCTAGGTCGCCTCCTATCGTGATCGAGGTGAGGGCGGGGCATTCGTCGAATCCTGCGATGTATCCGAGGTTTCCATATGTCAAAATACTCGACAGTGCAGGGCATTCAATGAAAGCGTTCCATTCTATCCCTTTCACGTTTCCGTCGAACTGTATGCTCTTTAGTTTGGTGAAGCTGCCGAATGCTTCCGAATCGATGAATCCAACATCCTTCTGGAACCACAGTTCAGTTACAAGGGGCAGTCCGGACCCGAATGCGAACGGTTCTATCTTTTCTACGGTTCCACCGAATCCTAATTTCGTGATCTCTGTGCAGTCTATGAACGAGAATCTCCCAATGGTTCCGACAGGTCCTGCGAAGTACACTTCGTTGAGCATATCGCAAGCATCGAAGGTCCAGTCAGTAAGTGCTATCTCATTCTCGTTATCGAACAGAACATATTCGAGATCGGAACTGGATACCCTGAATTCATCAGGTATCGATGAGACTGTCAGCTGGGTCACACCACCATAGTCCATGGTTCCCGCATTCACCCGATACTCAACAGGTTCCTCTTCGTCACTGGTTGACAGGGACAGGGAATCCATCAACGTGATGAAGTCATACGCTTCGCCGTTGTAGCTGGATGGGTGGAGTGCGAACGCGGTCGACACGCCCTGGTTGATTCCCAGGCGGTAGACGACGTTCGTTTGGTCATCCGAGTACACTGATCCTGCTCCGATGTACATGGAGCCGCTTTCTATGGTACCATAGACGTTCTGCACGCCCTCACCATATGTTAAGGACCGGAGGTCGTTTACGTTCTTGGCCCAATCTATGTTGATGTAATCCGCATCTACATCGTAATTGATTGACGATATGCTCGTATTGTAGACGTTGATGTTTATCTGATCGAGGATTACGAGTTCTCCGATCCAGCTGTCTCCGAGACTCAAATATGGGTGGTGATCCGGATTCGCCGATTCGAAATCTATGATGAGTCTGTCCACAACGATGCCGTAGAGGTTGAGTTCCGTACAGTCGTAAGGCTCATTCTCATAGTATACGACATCCGTTACCGTAGCTTCGGTTGCATTATCTGCGACGCGCTCGCGCCAGATGTTTCCAGTCTGGTCGATGGAATAGACGAAGCCGAGGTATTCGAACTCGATCGGTTCTGCGATGGAGGGGCTCATCACCGCAGGGATCCCGTTGATGCTCGTGGGGACCTCTGCATCACCCCTGTAGGCCGTAATGGTGTAGTTCCCTAGGTCGGTTCTGTTGTATGAGATGGAATATTCGCCATCGATGCCGACAACGGACTCTGCAGGATCCGACTCGATTCCAGAGACCGCTTGGACGATTGCATCCTTCGCATTGCCGTTGTAAACGGAGCCTTCGATGGAGTAGTATAGCTGGAGGTCGTCGCCGTTCACAAGCATTCCGAGGAATGATGCCAGTGCGTCGAGGGAGCCGACGTATAGTTCCTGGGACAGGTAGATGCCCATCTTTTCGAAGATTGCCTGCACCGTCTCATAGTAGTCGTAGAGGTTGACTGCCTCTTCCGGCAGGAGCGTTCCAGCGTCGCCGTACTCGGATTCGATGGCGGTCAATATGCCACCCTCGATCTCGATCTTCGAGACTTCCTCATGCCCTCCATCGCTGACCACGGTTTCGTCTCCAGATGTGTTGGACGATGAATGGCTCTGGAACACTTCCAGGCCGATCTCCGTCCGATAGTCATCGACGTTCACAATCGAGTCAATAATCTCGGCGGTGAGTCCGGAGATGTTTATTGTCACATCTGACTTCTGGATGTTACTGACATTCTGTTTTTCTTCAGGGGTCAGTGTGTAGTTCCAGTCGGTTTCGTCCCATTCGTAATTGTCGGACTGGACGCCCTCCATCCCCATGGTTTGATTAATCGTCAGGGATGTGGGTGCCATGTCATCTGCCATTATCAGGAGGATCGCGAAGTCGGCGGACACTGTCCCTTCGAAGGCGCTCCATAATTCCGTCTCCGGATTCTCTGAATCGACATAATCCATGACCTCCCTCAGCGTGAACGACATGGTAGCATGGATTCTCAGATCGACCTGATATCCCTCGCCAGTCTTGGTTCCAATCACGAATGCATACGCAGAACCCTCTGCAGATAGATCCATGCTCCCGTTGGACAGGTACTCGTAGACATCTTCTATTGTCCCGTTCTCGTCCTGTGCCTTCAGGAAGGCCAGGAGCGGGATGGTGGCTGTGAACGACTCCGGCAACTCATCCACCGCAGCCTTGGCCAAAGTGTAGGCGCCATCATCAGTCAGTTGGAGTGAGAGGCCGGCTTCCCAACCGTCCCCGAACCCCTCTTTGATAGCCGACATCGTGTTTTCGATGTCGACTTCGCCCTCTGCGGCGTCAATAGACTGGGTCGGCATGATCGCAACGACGCAGCCAAACATGATTGCCACAAAGGCGACCGTTAGAGCGATCTTTTTCATCCTCATCAGGTATATATTCGGATATGTACTCTTAATAGTAGTGACAATGGACAAGGTCATAGGACACAGGACCGATAAGGTATTGAAGACAGCCATGGCGGTTGCGCCTGTTGCGACAGCGGTCGCCGTGGCTGCCATCGTGCTCTTGGCGCTGACTCCCAGCGGGGACTGGGTGACGTTCAGTATTGGGGATGCGGAGTATGAAACAGGAGGTGCTTTCCTGACCGCCATCGTCCCAGTGGAAGTCGGATCGAACCTGCCCTACGATCTGGAAGGGCTCAGGATGGAGGCTACGATGGTGGATCATGTCAACGAATCGTCCCTTTCAATCCTGTCCTTCGACTCCACCGACATTCCAGCTGGCGGATTAGGAGTGTTGACAGTGGAGTCGCGGATGTTCCTGCCGACCGTCTATCTGATCGCCATGGATCTCATAGAACAGCCGGGTTCGGTGCTGACTTTCGAATTGTCGGCATCTTGCAGCTATCTGCTCGGCTTGGCTGACTTCAACGTGTATGCATCTCTGTCTGTCCCGCTGTCTGATCCAGAGGATACGCTGGTCATTACGGTGGAGGAGAACAGTAGCCGGGCCCTGCAGTTGAGTTTCGACGGGTTGGCAGACCGCCTGATGCCCGAGGAGTCCGACTATGTCGTTTCGGATGGTTTCTCATCCATCTCCATCGATGTGTCTCCGACGACCGATGGAGCGGTGTTGAGTATACACTCCGACATGGATATCGACAATACGATCGACCAACTTCGCGGGAACCCAGATACGATTGTTATGGACGAAGATGGGAAGGACGTTGGACTCTCTCAGACACAGATCGACCTTCTGCTGGGTTCCATATCTTCTGCAAGGGTGGTGCTTTGATGGACAGGACGTGCTTGAAAACAGCTTCAAGATACACTGCCCTCTACATTCTAAGGTTTGCCGTTGTAGCAGTTCTCCTGATGGTGTTGGCATGGTATCTTCTCTATAGATTCGTCGAGACGCTTCCATCTGGAGTTGTAGGCGGATCGGTGGAGATATTATGGATAGCGGTTGGATACATACCTGTCATCATTCCGGTTTTCATCCTTGCTTTCGTGGTTGGTTACAATGTCCCTAGAACTAACATGAGGTTGGTATGGCGCATCGTGCTCAATGCCTACCTGATTGTGGTGACCCTATTCATAACAGGGGATGTCACATACACGTTGCATGACGTTCTTTTGAATCAGTCCACGGGTGCTATGGCTTCCGATCTTACCATGACTGTGGATGCGACATTGACTGGACTGTTGCTTCTGATTATACCTGTATGCTCGATCATCGATGCATTCAGGGAGCGTTTCAGTCCGGTACCGCAGGGCGATGCAGATGAACTCGTTCCCAGGAGCCAGTGATTCACTCTTCGGAGAGATCGGGAGTCATCTCCTTCGATTTTACGTCCTGTCAAGGGGCATCTCATCCAAGGCGAGTGATTGGTAATACTCGAGATCGCTTCGTTTTTCCACGATAATCGAAACCTTGCCAAATCATAATCGCACTTCTGACGAAATCACTTCGATTCTGCCAATATGATGTCTGTATTGAAGTAATGGCAAACAGGAGGTTTCTGTCACTATGACAGTCAGACCCACTCGCCGATGCGTCAATCCCCGACTCGTGGAATAGTTTGGTATCACTGTCAAAGCTCAGTCTGGTGCGGATTATGTATTCGACATGCTGTGGTTCCCCGGTGTCCATTGGGATGTTTGGCGGATTATCGCGGGTTTTGGTCTGGGTAGGGCAGCATTCCAATCTGGCTCCTGGACTCACAGCGTTCGCCGACGGGGTGCTCCTCATCAATCCTTTTGAAGCGCTCGAGAGGAACAAGATTGATAATCCGTGTTTGATGGACGGCGTGAACTATGTGGAGAGGACTCTCTAGTAGTTCAGGGTGGATGCTTGATGAAGCCCTTTGTTGTGGATGTCTTCACCGAGGGTGACAAGAATGTTGTCAGATGCCACAGGGTTGGAAACTGTGCCGACTGAGTTCGCCAGGGGAATCCCGAGGCCCCGTATGCAGAACTCCGACATCTTCCGGATCATCCCCAAGCGACTCGTCGGCGGAGGTGTTTCCAAGATGAGGGTCCGGTCCGGAGGGGTGTCCCCTCCGGAGGCCCCTCTCCCTCCGACGAACGGAGGGGATCCTGGCGTCAGAGCGTTGGCTCCAGTCCGGCAGCGATCGTCTTGATCCTGTCGATTATGGCATCGATCTTCTCATGCGTGAGGTTGGGGTTCAGGAGGGTAAACTTCAGCATCACCCTGCCGTCCTTGACCGTCTGGCCGATGACCGTCCCCTCAGCGAGGAGGCGGCGCCTGACCCTCTTGTTCAGCTCGTCGCCACCGCTCAGTGCGAAGACCACCGAGGACATCTCCGGCTCCACGGGGGCGATGAAGTCCCTGTCGGACGAGACCCTCCCGTAGAGGTAGGCGGCGTTCTCCACGGCGGTGTCGATGATCATCCCGAACCCGTCCTTCCCTCTGGCCTGGAACGCCATGTACACCTTCAGGGCGTCGAAGCGGCGCGTCGTCTGCATCGATTTGCCGACGAGGTTGATGTATCCGTCCTCCTCGTCCTCCACACGGTTGAGGTAGTCGGCGTGGAATTCGAAGCACCTCAGCAGCTCCGCATCCCTGACGAGGATGGCGGAGCAGGAGATGGGCATCAGGAACATCTTGTGGAAGTCGACCGTGATCGAGTCGCAGACAGACATGGCGGACACCCTGTCCCCGTATCTCTCGCTCATGATGAGGCCGGAGCCGTAGGCGGCGTCGCCGTGGAGATGCATCCCGTAGCGGTCGCATATCCTTCTCATGCTTATCGCATCGTCGACGGAGCCGAAGTCGGTGGTCCCGAAGGTGGCCACCGCGCAGAACGGGAGCAGTCCGGATGCCACGTCCTCCTCGAGCATCCTCTCGAACGCGGCGATGTCGACCCTGCATCTGTCGTCGACCGGGATCTTGCGGACGGCCTCGTAGCCCATCCCCAGGATGTGACTCGCTTTGTCCATGGAGAAGTGGGAGATCTCCGACGTGTAGATCCTGAGCCTTCTGAACTCCGGGGGGAGGCCGTCGGTTCTGACGTCCCACCCGAGTCTCTCCCGGCAGAACCAGTCGCGGGCGGCCATGAGCGCGGTGATGTTGGACTGGGATCCGCCTGATGTGAAGCAGCCGTCGGACATCCCCTCAGGGAGGCCGAACAGCTGTGCGAGTCCGTGGACCATGTTCTCCTCCAGCTCCGTGGCCGCGGGGCCCTGGTCCCAGCTGTCCATGCTGTCGTTGAAGCAGGAAATGATGAGCTCAGAGCAGATGGTCTCCGTGAGCACTGGCGAGTGGAGGTGCGGCATGTAGTCGACGGACCATGTGCGCAGGAGGTTCGGGAGTATGACATCCTCGGTGTCCTTCAGCACGGCCTCGAACCCCCTCCCATGCTCGGGGAGGAACCCGAGCCCGCAGACCTTCCCTCTCAGGTCATGGGGGTCGATCCCGGAGAACGCGCTCCCGTCGGAGAACGAGCGGAAGATGGACGCTAGGGTCTCGTGGATCATCGCCTCGAACCTCTCCTGCACGTCCTTGGATTCGGAGAGCAGCAGCGGCTCAGTTGCGGTATCCTTCATCAATCTCCCTCACCACCTTCTCGAATATCGTCATCCCGGTGTCTATGTCGGCATCGGAGATGTTCAGGGCGCAGAGGCATCTCATGACGGATCCGTTGCGTCCTCCCCTCTCCATGATGAGCCCGTTCTCGAAGCATCCCCTCTGCACGAGGGCGGCGACCATCTCGCTGGGTTCCGGTACGTCCATGAGGTCCCTGGGGCCGTTGGGGTCGATGAACTCCACACCGATCATCAGTCCCTTCCCGCGGACGTCACCTATGATGGACACCTCCTGCTGGAGCTTCAGGAAGCGGTCCTTCATCATCTCGCCCTTCCTGGTCACCTCGGCCAGGAACTCCGGTTTGCTGATCCTCCTCATGGCCACGGTCCCGGCGGCCATCGCCAGCTGGTTCCCGCGGAAGGTTCCAGAATGGGCACCGGGGCCCCATTTGTCCAGATCCTTGTCGTAGACCACCACGGACATCGGCTGCGATCCGCCGATCGCCTTCGAGATCAGGATGACGTCCGGCACGATTCCGGCATGTTCGAAGGCGAAGACCTTTCCCGAACGCCCCATCCCGCACTGGATCTCGTCGCATATCAGCGGGATCCCGAGTTCCTTCGTGATCCTGCGCACGGCCTGCAGGAACTCCGCCGGTGCCGGCACAACCCCGCCTTCCCCCTGGATCGCCTCGAGGATGACTGCGGCGGGTCTGGTGACCCCGCTTTCGGGGTCCTTCAGAAGCCTCTCGAAGTAGTTGATGCAGGCTTTGGTCCCCGCTTCTCCCCCGATCCCCATGGGGCAGCGGTACGAATAGGGGTAGGGCATGAACTGGACGCCTGGCATGATGTTGGCGACATGGTTCTTGGCCTTGAGGTTCCCTGTGAGGGCCATGGGTCCGTGCCCCATTCCGTGGTAGCCTCCGGAGAAGGCTATGACGGTGCTCCTCCCGGTGGCGGTCTTGCACAGCTTGATGGCAGCATCGGTGGCGTCGGTGCCGGATGGGGAGCAGAACTGCACCTTGGCACGGGACGCGAGCTCCCCCGGGAGGATAGAGAGCAGGGTCTTCACGAATTCGTCTTTCAACGGGGTCTGTACGTCCAGCATGTGAAGCGGGGCACCGGACTGGATGAGGTTGACCATCGCCTCGTTTATCTCGTCGTCGTTGTGTCCGAGAGCGAGGGTGCCAGCCCCGTTCAGGAAGTCCAGGTATCTGTTCCCCTCAACATCTTCGACCCACGAACCTTTGGCAGATTCGACGGCTATGGGGAATTTACGAGGATAGTTCCGTGCAGATGATTCATACTCTGCCTGATTATCGACATAGTACTTGTTCGACCGCATTGGCAACGGGATTTTCACTTTATAAAAAAACTATTCGTTTAACGATGTGTGTTTACCAAGTCTCATCAGTGATTGAAAGTCGGCCCGATTATTCTAGAATCCTGTGGGACTTTCCGATGGCATCACTCATCGGATGTATCAGCCTGCAAAGCTCGCTGATTTGGATTCATTTTTATCGAACCGATAGCGGAACTCGTCCTTTCCGAATGATGGGGGACGTCTCGGTCAGTTTGTGCCAACATCTGGAAGGGTCGGGGAGTCGACAGTAACACAGAGGGAGACTTCGAGGAGGCCCTCGACATCGAGTCCACGAGCGTCCTCATAGGTCTATGCAACCACCGACATGGCGTAGAGATCCATAGCAGATGAGGCACGAAAGGACGCAGGACAAACTGAAGAAGGTGTGGATGTCGAACAACGCAGAACCGAGTGATTCCGGAACATCTGGGTATAGAATAATGGCGAACAGGAGGGGATTCGAACCCCCGGCCTGCAGCTTAGGAGGCTGCTGCCATATCCAGACTAGGCCACCTGTCCGCTAAATCCCCCGAGTCCCAGGATGGATATAAGTGTTTCCATCCGTTGTCTTTCGACAACGAGGTTTTCCCCGAGAGGAGACATCTGTTCATGTTCGAGATCGTCGGTGGACGGCGTATCAGTGTGTTTGTGGGATCAGCCGGGGCCTGGATGGATTGTGGATGGATGTGTTTGACCCCGGCCATAAAAGGGTGAGCACCTCGGGGGAGATGCTGGGTAAGAATCTCCCAGGATATAGATAAACTAATCGCTGTAATGTTTGTATGATTTGTATGAAAAGTAATATTTGAAAGTATCGAAAATGACACAATAATAGACATTAAATAGGCTTCCACCCATCCTCACCATGGGATGCATTTTGCCGTCTGGTCGCAAGAAGAGGATAATGGTGGCCTGCGTGACCTTCGAGACGTCGAAGGTCGTGGAGCCTGCGCTGTACTACGAGATAAACAAGGCCCACATCATCCACTACGTGAAGGACCCGGATTCCGAGAGCGGCAAGATCTACGACAGTTTCCGCAGGAGGGTCTGCGAGCGGCTGGAGTCCGAATCCCCGAGAGAGGTGGAGATCGTCGAGCACAACGAGCGTGTCAGCGATTTCTCCGTCATGCTGCGCACTGTACTCTCAATCATCCAGATGGAGAACTCTGGTGAGGAGGGATGTGAGATCTACGTCAACATCTCATCGGGCTCTCCCGAGTACGCCGCCGCCGCGACGGTCGCCTCGATGATGGTCCCCGGTACGATCCCGTTCTCTGTGAACACCAAGGAGTACACCGTGTCCACGGACAGGATCCGCGACGTCTACTTCGTGGACGACCAGCCGGTGGGCATGACCAAGACGACCTATCCCCCGCGCACCATGCCCATCTACGCCATCAACATCCCGGAGGAGCATCTCGTCCGCGGGCTTCGCATACTCGGCCATAGGAACGAGGCGAAGCTGTCCGTGACCAGCGGCAGGATGGTCGAGGCTCTCAAGGAGGCAGGGCTGTGGTACCGCGACACCGAGAGCGACGACCCTGACAGGAAGGCCAATCAGCGTCAGACGGAGGCCGTGTACTATCAGAGGGATTTCATCTCCAAGTGGCTGAAGAACGGCTGGATCGTGAAGGACGATCTCCGCAACAGGTATATCCTCACCGAGAGCGGGACGACGGTCATAGGCACATTCTACACAGACTGACCCATCGTCTGCCGGAACGTCGTCATCCATGTCATCAATCCAGGCCACTCCACGTCGCGGTCATCCATTTTACATAGATAACAATTATTACAGAGATAACATCAAGCTGTAATTATATTCCCTCACCAATCTCCATATCGCAGCCTTGAGGGCTGCGGGAGAGAAGAGAGATGACGCAGTACAAGCAGACGCTGATAATCCCCATGCCCAGGCAGCGCTTCCAGGAGCCCAGGGGCCCCAGGAGGAGCCCGTACAGGGGCGTGGAGCGCAGGGACAACCTGAACCACGAACTGAACTCGATCCTGGCCTTCTTCGACTGAGGTCCGGAGCGCGAAGCGGATAGGATGGGGGCTTCATGCCCCCGTACCTGCCGCATTGAATTCTCATGCAGAAGGAAGGGAGTTTGTTTTAAGCGGTTTGAGCAGTCGGGCGGATCACTCGGCTGCGGGGGCGTCGGCCTTCTTGGACTCCCACACCTGGACGAACTCGACGCGGTCGACTCCGAAGGTGGCGCGGTAGTCGGAGACCAGCCTGTATTTGGCGACGGCCCAGCCCTCGTGGAACTTGCAGACCTCGGCCTCGGTGATGACGACCTTGTCCTCCATGATGCCGAATCCGAATCCCTCGGAGGTTCCGAAGTCCATCTCCATGATGCACTTGGCCTTCTCGACGGGGTCGGTGACCTCCTCGACGACGGTGATCTCGTACTTCAGGTCGTGGCCGGCCAGGGGGCTGTTGAAGTCCACCTTGACACGTCCGGCACCGACGGACATGACGATTCCGCTGCGGTTGCCGAGGCTGACGGACATTCCGGGGTAGGGGTTGATCTCGTTCTTGTAGAACTCCTTGATGGGGTGGAGCTCGATGAGCCTGGGGTTCCTGGCACCGGCGGCCTTCTCGCAGGGGACGGTGACCTCGATCTCCTTTCCTACCTCGGCACCGGCGATGGCGGCGTCGACGTCGGCGTACAGGGTGTTGGATCCGACGATGTAGGCCATGGGGGCGTAGGTGACCTTCTCGTTGAAGATGCCGGCCTCTTTGGCGGCATCGGCGTTCGTTGTGTCGAAGAGCTTGTCGGCCTCGGCGAAGTAGGCCTTGTAATCGATGCGGACAATCCTTTTAGCGTCTGCCATTTGAATCACCATATGAATGTGATGTTATGGGGCTGGCGATTGCGTAGTCTGATATAATAGTGTCGCTCGACGTTCCTCAGAGGGAGCCAATCAGGGAAACCGATATAAACGAGATGCGGATACGACTGTTCGGTGCCGCCTTGGCTTAGGGGTATAGCGGCTGACTTGTAATCAGCAGGCCGGGGGTTCAAATCCCTCAGGCGGCTCCACTTCTCCAATCATTCGCAAGGAAGGTCCCCTCTTCCTGCAACAGGTGCCCGAAACGCATGTGCCAGACCTCCGTTCCGGGCAGAGTCCCCGTCAGCCTGTCCCTTCAACTGGTCCGTACGGCCTCAGTATCACGGTACCAGCGGCCATCACGCAGTTTCCGGGCAACCTGCTATATACCATTCGGTGCTAGGGTGGGAGGTGCCCTCCTACGATTTCGACTGGTCCCCTGAGGTCGAGACGTTGCTCTCGTACACCAACATCATCTCGGACCTGGTCATGGTGATCGTCGTCTTCGACATCATCGCCCTGCTGATCATGCTGTTCCTGGAGAGGTACGACCCGCGCGTGTTCTTCACATGGCTCGTGGTCCTGATCCTGCTCCCGCCTGTCGGGTTCATCCTCTACATGTACATGGGCTCCACGATCTACAACCGCCGCAGGTTCATGCCCAAGAACATCACGGACCAACAGCTGATGACCGCCGCGGAGTACCAGGGGGACCTGCTGGAGTCCGACCTCGCGGACGATCCGGATATGACGGACGTGTACCGCATGGCCAAGACCCTGGAGAGGGCCGGTGCATGGTCGTACTCCGACGACAACAAGGTCGTCCTCTACACGGAGGGCAAACCGAAGATGGACGACATGTTCGACGACATCCGCAGGGCGGAGAAGAGCATCCTCATCGAGTACTACATCATCCGCAACGACAGGCGCGGCAACGAGCTCATGGAGATCCTGACCCAGAAGGTGCGCGAGGGGGTGGAGGTCAGGCTGCTCACCGACGGGTTCGGCATAGGCAAGGGGCCCAAGGAGGGGATATACAGGTTCAGGAACGCCGGCGGGCACTACGCGATGTTCCACTCCTCACTCAACCTCATGCTCAGCCCGAAGAAGAACAACAGGAACCACCGCAAGATAGCCATAATCGACGGGAAGGTGGCGTACTGTGGCGGATTCAACATTGGCGACGAGTACGAGGGGGAGGGCCCCCTCGGGCATTGGAGGGACGCGTCCGTCAGGGTCGAGGGGCTCGGCATCCTCCCCATGGCGGTCAGGTTCAGCGCCGACTGGCAGTACTCGGCCCCGAAGGACCACCTGAAGCCCATCGGCCACTACCTGGGGGACCTGAACCTGCCGCACGGCGGGGATGTCAGGATGCAGCTCGTGTCAGGAGGGCCGGACTCGATGCCCAACAACCCCGTGCAGCTGCAGTACCTCGCCATGATCTCCGCTGCCAGGCGCAGGCTGTACATAACGACGCCCTATCTGGCCCCCGACGACTCCATGCTCCTGGCGCTGACCAACGCCGCCAGGTCCGGGGTGGATGTGAGGATCCTGATCCCCGACAAGAAGGACCATATGTTCCTATTCTGGAACAACATCTCCTACTCCCACGCCCTCATGAAGGCCGGGGTCAGGATATGGCGCTACGGGGACGGGTTCGTACACGAGAAGATGATCCTGGCGGACGACTGCTTCTGCTCCGTCGGATCCGCCAACCTGGACCACAGGTCTCTCACGCTGAACTTCGAGACGAACGTGATGATGTACTCCGAGGAGATAACCAGGCAGGCCGCCGACCAGTTCCTCAGGGACCTGGAGGTGAGCACGGAGTACACGGATGAGATGTACGAGAACAGGACGCTCATGATGAAGGTGCGCATGGCGGTGTCCAGGCACCTGGTCCTTCTGGCGTGATACCATGGAATGCGATGTCCTCATAATCGGGTCCGGGCCCGCAGGCATGTCCGCCGCGATGCACCTAAAAGGGTTCAGCGGCAGGGCGGTGGTGCTGGAGAGGCTGTCCCCCCGGATGTTCCCAAGGTACCATTCCGTCTGCGGGGAGGCGGTCAGCGACAGGATGTTCTCCAAGGTCGGTCTGGAGCCGACGGCGGTGGTAAGGGGGGTGGACCGCATCGAGATCGCCTATCCCGGCGGGGTGACGATAGACATACCCGTGAGGGGCAGCGTGGTCGACCGTCCGGCGATGCTGTCGGAGATGAAGGGGCGCTGCGATGCGGAGTTCTTGCACGGGACAGCGACCCGCGTCTCCCAGGAGGGGGACGGGTTCCTGGTCGAGACGACCGCCGGACCGATCTCGTGCAGGTTTCTGATCGGTGCCGACGGGGCCCACTCGGTCGTGAGGAGGGACGTCTTCGGGTCGGAGCCGGCCATGCTGCCGGTCGTCAACAACCTGGTCCCAGGCGATGGCGGGAGCGTGCTGGCGTTCTCCGTCGGGGAGGACTACGCGGGACTGTACAGGTGGCGCTTCCCGTCCAAGGACGGTTTTGTGTCAGTAGGGTTCCCGAAGGGTGCGGAGCTTCCCGAGGGCACGGTCGTGACCGGGGCGAGGCACCTGCCGTTCGGAGGGGTGCCCGAGACCGTCCGCGGGAACGCGGTCCTCGTGGGCGATGCTGCAGGGCTGGCGAACGCGCTGTGCTACGGCGGCATAGGGATAGGGATGTTGTCCGGCATGATGGTCGCGGAGGCCGTCAAGCGTGGCGATCTGTCCCGCTACTCCAGGTGGTGCAGGAGGTCGATCTACACCAATCCCCATTTCATGAGGGCCCACAGGGAGTTCTCGCAATGGACGGATGATGACATAAAGGAGGCCATGCGGCCGTTCCGCGGAGGATTCGTGGCTATTGTCGGACATCCCAGGTATGCAAATGTCTATTTTGCGACATGGATGGCCTTTAAACTAGGTTGGTGAGTTGGCAGATATATCCAACAATATAAATCTTACGCATATTATTAAATACTCACAAGTATAGACATACTTGTATGTCCCCAACAAAGCCTCTCAGCAGTTTGTTGAGATGCGCGAGATGCTCGTACGAGTGGATCCCGCGTAAGGACCAACTGCCCAAGAGGTGTCCAAAGTGCCGTTCGATAAAGTGGAATGACCCCCATCTCAGGGTCACATGCCTTCGCTGCGGCCACACGTGGAACTCCCACAACGGAGCACCCAAGAGGTGCCCCTCATGCGGGACACACCAGTGGAACACTCCACCTCGCAGTTACACCTGCAAGCGTTGCGGCTACAGCTGGAATGCAAAGGGTACCAAGGTCCCGAGGAAGTGTCCGCTGTGCTCCTCCAAGGACTGGGCCAACGACAAGGAGGTGGACCTCCAGAAGATCGGTCCGCAGATCGACGAGGTCGACTCCGTGCTCGAGGGGCTCATAATGGGAGAGTACAGGAAGGGGCGCTCCTGTGTGGACATTTCCATAGCGCAGGGGATACCCTACAGCCTCGTGTTCGAGACGGTCAGGAGGAACTCGGCCAACATCAACATAAAGGTGTGACCCCAATGGCCGGGCATGCGCGCCCTGGTCGTCGTAGACTATCAAAACGATTTCGTTACGGGCGTCCTGGGGAGCCGGGACGCCGAATCCATCGGGGAGAGGATACATGCACGCATATCCGAGCATCTCCGGGACGGGGACCTGGTAATATTCACGAGGGACACCCACGAGGAAGATTATCTTGATACCAGGGAGGGAAGGCTTCTCCCCGTCCCGCACTGCATCCGCGGCACTCGCGGATGGGAGTTCGACCCCGCCGTCTCAGATCTTGCTGAAGATCCCCGCTGCCGCGTCATGGAGAAGGGGACCTTCGGATGCGCGGGACTCATGGATGTTCTGAGGCAGTGCGACGAGGTGGAGCTCTGCGGAGTGGCCACCAACATCTGCGTGATCGCCAACGCCGTCATCGCGAGGACCGCCAACCCCGAGGCGAGGGTGTACGTCAGGAGGGACTGCGTCGCCAGCTACGACCGGGACCTGGGGGACAAGGCGCTGGATGTCATGGCGTCCCTGCAGGTGGAGATACTGTGATACGCACCAGGAGGCTCAGGACGGAGCGCCTTGAGCTGCGCCGGTTCGAGGAGGACGACGCCGAGGCGTGCTTCAAGTCGTGGATGTCGGACCCGGAGGTGACGCACTTCGCCACCTGGTCGCCACATCGGGACGTCCTCCAGACCAGGAGGATCATCGGATCGTGGGTCCGCCAGTACGAGGCGGGGAGCATGGACTGGTGCATCACCCTGAGGTCGACGGGGGAGCCGATAGGCAGCATCACCGCCGTGAGGGATCATCCTGATCAGAGGTACTGCGAGATAGGGTACTGCCTGGCCCAGAGGTACTGGGACAACGGCTACATGACCGAGGCGGTCACGGCGGTCTCGCGGTACATCCTGGACACCACGGACTACATCTTCATCCAGGCCAGGTACGACACCGAGAATGAGGCGTCCGGCAGGGTCCTCGAGAAATGCAACTACAAGGAGGCATGCGTCAGGGAGTTTCCCGATCCGAAGACGGGGAGGCTCCGCATCTACAGGTTCATGAGGCTGATGAGGAGCGACGTGATGCTCTTCGCCGACTGAGGAGCGGTCATTCGGGCAGGTTGTCCCTGACCCTCTCTATCTTCCTGACCGCGGCGATGTACTTCTCGTGCTCGGAGTTGGCCGCTCTCCTGCAGGTCTGGCATTGCTCGTGGCATGTTTGCGCCTCCTGTCTCAGGCGGTCCGCCTGCTCCATGAGGGAGTGCATCTTGTCGTGAAGCGCCTGCCCGTCCTGCGAGTACTTCACCACCTTCTGATGGTAGCTCTGGGCTTGTGATTTGGCCTCGCCGATGTCCCCGAGGCCTCCTGCGGCCCTCATGCGGGCGGCGCGGTCGTTCCATTCGTCGCGCTTCTGCTTGTTCTCCCTCGCGCAGATGTTGCACTCATCCCTCTGCTGTTTGTAGACGGCGGCCTGGGAGGATAGCCTCCTGGCTTGCGCCTGGAGCTTGTCCCTCTTGTCCGCCAGAACCTGCGCCTGGCGGTTGTAGTCGTCGCGGGCGGTCCTGTGCTTGTTTGCCTCCCTGTTGAGGTCGGCTATAATCTCGTCGAGCCTGCGGGCGTCCTCCTCAATCATCTCGGAGATCATGCGGAACCCTTGCGGAGGAGGTGGAACTCGGTCATGTTGTCGGACCTGTCCTCGATGTTCTCGTGTATCATGCGGAGATGGAACATCTGGCCGGCGTTGCGCCTGCAGACAACGGCGGTGTCCTCGGGGAGCTTGCCCTCGGCGAGGTACTCCGCGGCGATCGCGGTGTCCTCCACCTCGACCCTGTCAGTCCCGGGGAACAGCCTCTCCAGGTTGCCCTTGGTCTGGAGCAGCGCCTGGATATGGGAGGCGATGTGGTTTATCGGCCCGTCGTAGCCCTCCCTGATGAAGACGCAGTGATGGATGGGGACCCAGAAACTCAGCACGAACTCGATGTCATCCCTTCCCTCGAGGGCGATCCTGGTCTCCTCCACGGGGCCGGCGTTGATGTTGGCCACGGCCACTACGCCATACTCCGCGCCTTCCCTGTCCATGGCGTCCACGACGCCCCTGGAGTCGACCCTGGGCAGGAGTTCGTAATCATCCCAACCCATCTTTGCGGCGAACTCCACCGCCGCCTGCTCGGAGTTGGATCCGGGGATGCCCATGTAGGCCACTGTGATCGTCATGATGCGGTCGGAATCCGCATTCAAGTAATATAATTGGCGACAGGGAAGGGTCGGAAGACCGTCGTGACATGTGGCGCACGGACCGTCAGTGAATGTCCATGGTACGGTCTTTTAGGATATGGCATCAGAAGCGGTGGTGCCGACCGGGCAGAAGTGACCCGGTCGGCAGGAGGCTAACAATGACGTTTGTTATCTCCAGAAGGACGTACAACGTCCGGATCTCCATTTCGATGTTCGGAATCGAAATCGAGATCTCCGTTCAGTGATGAACGGACAAACCCCGGCCTTCGAGGCCCGTCTCTGCCACAACAGGGACGGTTAAGGTCCATGCATATGAATCGACGATGAGATATAAAAAACATCGTTTCAGCATTCGATTACTGTAATGCAAATCAGAATCCCGACGGGTTTTTCTCCACAGGGGGCATTCCTGGAGTCATGGACAAGAGCTACCGCAAATGCCGCACATGCAGGTTCTGCAGGCATGCCGATGGGATGTGGGTGTGCGTTCCGGAAGAGAAACCGACCGAAATGGACGGCACATGCGGCAGATACAGGCCCGGCTGCTGCGAGAACTGCAAACAATATGTATCGGGCGTCTGCGAGAGGACCGGTCAGGAGATGTTCGAGCTCGACGTGTGCTCCGACTACGATCCCGCAGGGTCATTCTGACAGCCTGGCGCTGCGGTTGGAGAAGACGTTCTTGATGCTGGCCTTAGCCTGCGCGTTCCCTGATATGACCCTCCTCGCCGATTCCGGTATCCCGAAGTAGACTATGTTGTCGCAGAGGGATACGTTGCCCTTCATGGACGGCCTGATGCTGGAGTATCCGGATTGCAGGTTCCCTATGGTCTCGTTCATCATCCCCGCGAACCTGAAGACGTCCGAGTCGATCAGCTTCCTGGCGTTCACGAATCCGGACTCGGGGAGGAGCGGGTTGTACGTTCCCTCCATGAAGTCCTCGTCCAGGTCGTCTATGGCGTCCATGATGTAGACCGCGGTGCTCAGCTCGGTGAAGACCTCGCCGAGCTCGTCCGAGTAGCAATCCCCCGCGATGTCCTCCAATGCGCCGATGAGGCCCTTCCCGAAGGTCCTCCCCATGAGGCGGGCGTCCCTGCATCCGTCGAGCTCCAGGGCCCTCAGCTCGCTGAACCCCTTCCCGACCATGTCGTCGTAATCGGGATGCATCCTCACGGCCTTCTCTATGGCGCGGTTCAGGGTGAGGGATATGAACTTGGACTTCAGGGACGGGTCGTCCGTGTCGTCGTCGAAGAGTTCCCATTTCGTGAGGATGAGCGTGTAGGCGGCCATGTCGCGCATGAGGTCGTCATTCGTCTTGGAATGCTCCAGGACGCAGATCCTGTTCTCCGTGGGGCCGACCTCCAGTGCCTTGCCCGTGAGGCCGCACAGGAGGACAGTGTTGAACGTCATGTCGTAGTTCACGGTGAGAGCGCCAGTGAGCCCGAACCTGTCGCGCAGCTGATGGCAGCCCTCGCAGTAGTACCTCCTGTATCTGGAGAGGTCGGCGGGGGAGAGCCTGCCGTAGGCTGGGACGGTATATCCGAACATGGACCTCCATCCGGCGGGGGCGATATGATTGTTGCGGACGGTTCCGGCGGTTCAGACCCTTTCGGGCATCACACGGCCGCTCGTCGGATCCCGGGGGCTACCCGATACCGGGCCGTACGGCGGTCCCTTCTCCCGCTGGGTCGTTGCCGAGCTCCAGCCAGAATCTCATTTATTCTCATGGATTTCAGGTATCAGATGGATAATCTTCGTCGTTGGATGCCTATACCGCCGCGGACATGTCGAAACAGTCCCTCCGGACACGTCTGGCATAGTCTGGAGATATCCATATCGTTAAATACGCGCACAAAGTACGCCTTGACTGTACCGAATCAGCGTCGGTAGGTGAGTATCCCATGTCGTACGAGTCGGAATCCGTAGACAAATTGACAGCACTGTACGAGAGCCAGTCCCCATCCGCGTTCATCGCGTTCGCGATGGAGGGGCTCCCCGAGACGGACCACAACGAGCGCTACGACAAGGGCGATCACGAGGGTGCGTCCAAGTGCAACTACTGCTGCTGCGACGACAGGGGCTGCTGCTCCACGCCCGGCTGGTACGGATGCCTCGTGGGCGGAGTCGTCGTCTGCGTCATCTGCTGCTGCTACGCCACCAACGGTTTCAACGGTGTCTGGACCTACTGGCCGTTCTGATCCGGACAGCGGCTCATGAAGCCTTATCTGTCGGTAGTCGTGAAGCCGACGCTGTACTGCAACACAGGTTGCAGGCACTGCTACCACACACCGGACGAGAGGGTCAGGGGCGAGATGTCCCTTGACACTCTCGAACGTCTTTTCAAGATGGTCTCGGAGGAATACGAGGCCGCATGGTTCATATGGCATGGTGGGGAGCCACTCACCCTGCCGATGTCGTTCTACAAGAGCGCCATCGAGCTCCAGGAGAGGTATTTCGGCAAGAACAACGGTCGCTGCGGCAACACCGTGCAGACCAACGGCACGCTGATCAACAGGCGCTTCATGGCGTACTGCAGGGAGAAGCAGATCAACGTGGGCGTCTCCTACGAGGGGCCGTACAATCCCGTCCTCAGGGAGGGCGACCCTTCCAAGGCGCTAGGGATTCTCTCGGCGAAGGAGAACAAGTACTCCGTGTCGGCGACGATATCTGCCGAGACCGCGCTGAAGCAGAGGGAGCTTTACGAGTACTTCAAGAAGGACGGCACCAACCTGTCCCTCTCCCCGGTGATACCGGCAGGATGCGCCAGATGCAACGGGACCGTACCCGATGCGGATGAGTTCATAAAGGGGAGCATAGAGGCGTTCGACGCCTGGTTCCACGATTCCGGCTCCGATGTCCCGCTGATCCCCCACTATCTCTACATCCTCAACTACCTGGGCGACCCGACCCCGTCCGATTGCGCCCACACATCCTGTCTGACCAAATGGATGTGCGTCAACCCCGACGGTTCCGTGTACCCGTGCGCCAAGGCCTGTCCGGAGGAGTTCTACATGGGGAACGTCAACGACGTCTCCTCGATCTCCGAGCTCTTCCAGTCGGAGGGTTTCAGGAAGATCCTGGTCGGATCGATAAAACGGAGGGAGAAGTGCGCTTCCTGTCCGATCTTCAGATACTGCAACGGCGGATGCAGCATGGACGCGTACCATGAGGGTGGGCTGGAGGACAACGGCAACGATTCCTGCAGGATCTTCAAGGAGGTCTTCACCCACATCGCCGGCGAGGTCCAGGCTGTCCTTGACGGGAAGGGTGACGTATCTGGTCTGAACCCATTCGTCAGGGATGCCATCGTGGGCAAGCTGGTCAACCCCAAGGTCGTCAGCCAGTGACGGCCGTGCGATCCTGGGAGGGTGCCGGGGGACGTCCCGGCTCCCCTCCGGCGATCAGTTTCTTCCGATCTCGTCCTTGTCGTAGGGCGTGAGCTGGTAGACGCAGTAGTTCAGCCAGTTGGTGTAGAACAGCGTGGCGTGGGCCCTCCACCTGACCACCGGGTCCCTCCTAGGATCGTCGTCCTCGAAGTAGTGGTCGGGCACATGCGGGTCCTTCCCGGCCTTCAGGTCCCTCTCGTACTCGTATGCGAGGGTCGCCGCGTCGTACTCAAGATGGCCGGTGATGAACGTCTGGTTCCTCTCGGACTGCACCACCGCGACCCCGGCCTCCTCGGAGGCGCACACTATGTGGAGGTGGGGGTTTGACATGATGTCCTCGGCCCTGACCTCCGTGTGCCTGGACTGCGGCATGAAGAAGCGGTCGTCGAACCCCCTGACGATCGGTTCGTTGGGGATGAGCACCCTGTGCTCGTATATGCCGGACACCTTCGAGGCCATCGGGTGCTTGGGTATCCCGTAGTGGTAGTAGAGTCCGGCCAGCGCTCCCCAGCAAATGTAAAGCGTCGCGCAGACGTTCGTCAGAGTCCAGTCCATGATCCCGCAGAACTCCTCCCAGAAGTCCACGTCCTCGTAGTCCATCGTCTCCAGGGGAGCACCAGTGATTATCATCCCGTCGAACTTGCGGTCCTTGATCTCGTCGAAGGTCCTGTAGAACCTGTCCAGGTATTCCTGCGAGGTGTTCTTCGACTCGTGGGATGCCATCTGGAGCAGCGTTATGTCCGTCTGCAGGGGGCTGTTGCTCAGGCACCTGAGGATCTGCGTCTCGGTCTCCACCTTCGTGGGCATGAGGTTCAGGATCAGGATGTCCAGGGGACGGATGTCCTGGGTGTCGGCCCTCCTCTCGGTCATCACGAAGATGTTCTCGGATTCGAGAACGGCTGCCGCCGGCAGGTCGTCGGGGATCTTCACAGGCATGGGATCACTCGTAGATGCCCAGGCTCATGTACTTCTCCCCGCCGTCCGGCAGGATCGCCACAATCTTGGCCAAGGGCTCCTCCCTGGCCTTCCTTATCGCCGCGAAGACGTTGGCCCCGGAGGAGATCCCCACGAACACCCCTTCCTTCCTGGCGAGTTCGACAGCGGTCCTGATCGCGTCATCGGTGGGGACCGTCTCGACCGAGTCCACCGCCTCCGGCAGGTAGTTCCCCGGGACGAAGTTGGAGCCGATGCCCTGGATGTTGTGCTTTCCAGCATGTCCCTCGGTGATCAGAGGGCTCTCGGCAGGCTCGATGCCGATGACCTTGGCGTCGGATCCCGCGTCCTTGAAGGCGAGGCCGATGCCTGATGCGGTGCCCCCGGTCCCGATGCCGGCGTACACGTAGTCGACATCGGGGAGGTCCCTGAGGATCTCCTTCCCCGTACCGGTCCTGTGGGCCGCAACGTTTGCGGGGTTGTCGAACTGCCCGGCGATGAACCCTCCCCTCTCGGCCCTGATCCTCTCCGCAAGGTCCACAGCGCCCTGCATGCCTTCGGATCCCGGGGAGAGGACGACCTCCGCGCCGTACGCCCTCATCAGGGAGATGCGCTCCTTGGACATGGTGTCGGGCATCACAATGACAGCCTTGTACCCGCGCGCGGCCGCGATCATCGAGATCGCGATACCGGTGTTGCCGGACGTGGGCTCTATGATCGTGCCGCCGTCCTCCAGCAGACCCTTGGCGACAGCGTCGTCGATCATCGACAGGGCTGCACGGTCCTTTATGGAGCCCGCGGGGTTGCCCTTCTCGATCTTGACGTATACGTGCGTTCCCGGAGGGGTCATCCTGTTCAGGCGCACGAGGGGCGTCTCCCCGATGGTCTCTGTGATGCTGGAATAGAGAGTCATGATGCGCCCCCATGGGGGAGCATCTATAAGATTGATGTCCGGCCCCGTTTCGGGGGCCGGGAATGTGTTCAGTACTCGATGCCCTTGCGGGCGCCGATGCCCTTGTCGAACGGATGCTTCACGAGCGTCATCTCCGTGACTAGGTCGGCGTAGTCGATTATCTCCTGCGGGACCCCCCTTCCTGTGAGGACGACCTCCGTGTGCGGGGCCCTCCTCTCGAGGAGGTCGATCAGGGCCTGGGGGGTCAGGAGCCCGAGCCTTATCGAGTTGATCGCCTCATCCAGGATGACCAGGTCGTACTCGCCCGATTCGAGGACCTCCTCGGCCCTCGCCAGTCCCCTGCGGGTGTCCTCTATGTCCTGCTCCTTGGTCACCTCGCGCCCGCACATGTGGTCCGATCCCATGGGCTCGATGGAGAACCCGGGGAGCATTTCGGCGGCCATGTGCTCGCCGTACCCCTTCGGCGGTTTGAGGAACTGCAGCATCTTCACGTTCAGACCGCGGCCCACGGCCCTGAAGGCCAGTCCCATGGCGGCGGTGGTCTTGCCCTTGCCGTTGCCTGTGTACACGTGCACCAGGCCCAGCCTCTTCTTGATATCCTCCGGACAGTCGGACATGATCGTCACCTTGGTACCGTATGCGCGTGTCAGTAGATACACCTGATGCACAGGGGGCCCATCCATCCATGTAAAGGCGTATCTATACTTAGGGCGCTCCAGTCTGTATGTCCAAGGATGTTGAGTTCTTCAGGGCCAGGCTGCCGGTGTTCAAGGAGGCGGAGGAGAAGTTCTTCTCCGGCCAGATGAACGCCAAGGAGTACAAGGGCATCTCCGGGAAGTACGGCAGCTATGCGCAGAAGGGAGGGAAGCTGGGTATGATCAGGCTCCGCATGTGCGGCGGCCATATGACCAAGGACAAGCTCTCCT
>OOCI01000401.1_pt1 | contig 42020 bp, 30 predicted proteins | sample 1671761 | NCBI WGS metagenome assembly OOCI01 (sample SAMN06348190, study PRJEB24527) | human gut metagenome | biome: human gut; feature: ankylosing spondylitis patient; material: feces | host: Homo sapiens | place: China | collected 2015-10
GTTTTCGTTTCGGGTGCTTAAAAAGGTAGGGATTAGGGAATGCAAGGTTTTTCGGAAAAATACTACCCGAAAGGCTGGAGATTTTTCCAGAAAACAGGAGGCTTGACCTTGCTTTCCCGTACAATCCCGGAGTTACCTTTGCACCCAGCACGAAAATGACTGCCTGATGCGGCTCACTGAAAGGCGCGAAAATGGAGGTAAACGGAAGTGGAGGCAGATTAGACAGGAAAACTTCAAAAGAGAAATCCGTGAAAAAGACATCCCCAACAGAAAAGAACATAGCCGGTAGCGTGAAACCGAGCAAACCATCGGCAAGGAAGTATGTTTTTATCTGTTTGGCCAAACGTGTTTGGTCGGATGGATAAAATCATTCTTCCCGGTTTGTCTGCCGTGAGTGACGGCTTGTTCCATTTATGGAATGTGCGGTCATACACGGCTTTCCGCTTCCGGCTCAAAAGGACAACGAAAAAAGAAAAATCGTCAAAACCCCGTAAAAGCACCTCTTTGGCATAAGCACAAAAGAAAGGGGCCTTGTCTCATCAGTCTAAACTATTGTTTAGGCGTGAGGCAAAGCCCTTTTCTCCGCTTATGCGGCAGTCGGCACACGTTCGTTCAAAATCTTTTTGGGCGATGGTGTGCTGACGGATAAAATCGCTTTTACGGAAAAACTTGTGTGAGAAGAAAAAATCAGGAGATTCATTTCTAAATCTCCCGTTTTATTGTTACTTTTGCATACGAAGAGTTCTTTGAAGGTTACGCAACGCACAGAAGAATAATGCAGTAGATAACTAACTAATTCGTAACCTATTACTATTATGAGCGATTACCCAATGCTCATTTCCAATAAATTACACTCTTTTCGTAACTTCGTAATGCAAAGTTACAACAAAATGGTCGCAGAAGGTCAAGTTATCATGAACTTTATGCCTAAAAGCGGATAAACTTTTCAAAAGACGCAGCAAATTGATAGGAAACGTGAAATAAACCAAAAATCAAAAAGGATGTAATAAAAATGTGGCATAGAATTTGCGAGATGAGGCAAATAAGTGTAATTTTGCACCTTGTTGGGCAAAAACGGTGTTTGCCTGTAGAATATTGAATAATTTATATTAAGAATATGAACGTTACAATGGAGAAAAACGGCAATGTCGGTGGTATCATCACAGTGTCGTTGGAAGAAAAAGACTATCAGGACAAAGTAGCAAAAGATCTTAAGACTATCGGTCAGAAACATCATATCGACGGTTTCCGTCCGGGCAAGGTTCCGGCAGGCTTGTTGAAGAAAATGTTTGGCAAGCAAGTTCTCGCCGACGTTATCAACCGAGAGACAGTCGACGCTTTGTTCAAATATATCGAAGACGAGAAACTCAGCATCCTCGGCGAGCCTTTGGCAGAAGACAACCAGGAAGTGGATTTCGACAAGAAGGACTTCACATTCAAGTTTGAGGTAGGTTTGGCACCTGCGTTTGAGTTGAACGTAGACAAGAGCATCACAGTTCCTTACTATAAAATCAACGTTACCGACGAGATGGCGCAGCGTCAGGATGAGGCGTTCACACGTCGTTTCGGTTCGCAAGTTCCTGGGGATGAAGTCAACGAGACAGCCCTTATCAAGGGTTCTGTTGCTGAGCTCAACGAAGACGGCAGCGTGAAGGAAGGCGGTATTGTTGCAGAAAGCACAATCGTTTCGATGGAATATCTTGGCAAGACTTCAGAAGGCGAGAAATTCGCAGGCAAGAAAGTAGGCGACAAGGTGGTGTTCAATCCGGCGGCAGCAGGCAACGGCAGCGATGCTGAGGTTGCATCAATGCTCAACATCGACAAGGAGCAGGCAGCAGGCGTTAAGTCAAACTTTGAATTCACAATCAAGGAAATCATCGTGTTGAAGCCGGCAGAGAAAAATCAGGAGTTCTTCGACATGGTGTTTGGCAAGGACGAAGTCAAGAACGAAGAGGAATATGCAACAAAGTTGAAAGAGATGATTGCCAACCAGCTTATGCTTGACAGCAACTACCGTTTCACTCTCGACGCACAGAAAGTGTTGATGGAGAAGGTGGGCAACTTGGAGCTTCCTGTAGAATTCTTGAAGAAATGGCTTAAGAAGACAAACGAGAAAATCAACGACGAGAACGTTGACGCAGAATACGAAAGAATGCTTCCTGCCGCAGAATGGCAATTGGTGAAAGAAAGAATCGCCAAGATGTTTGAGGTAAAGGTAGGCGACGAGGACCTCAAGCGTGAGGCAAAGATGCTTGCAGCACAGCAGTTCGCACAGTATGGTATGACAAACGTGCCTGACGAATATGTTGAGAAGTATGCGGAAGATTTCTTGAAGAACAAAGACTATCGTCAGCGTTTGATTGAAAAGTCGGTTGACGACAAGCTGTTTGCCGCTGTCAAAGAGGCTGTAACACTTGACGAGAAGGCAGTTTCTGTAGAAGAGTTCAACAAACTTTTCGAGGCAGAGGCAGAAAAGAAAGAAGCATAATCGACAAGATTAGATAGAAAGAACGGATACCGCCGACGGAATACCAAGTCGGCGGTATTCGCTTTTTATGGGGACGAAGCTTTGAATTTAGCGCAACATGCGCTATCTTTGTCTACACAAAACAGTACGGTGTCCTGTCGCTTGCCGCCTCTTTTGGCGGTAAGAGGAAAGTCCGGGCAACATAGAGTGCCATATTTCCTAACGGGAAGCTGTCGGCGACGGCAGAGCAGTGTGACAGAAAACAACCGCCACGCAAGTGGTAAGGGTGAAAAGGCGGGGTAAGAGCCCACCGGGCGCGATGGCGACATTGCGCGCCGCACATCTTATGGGTTGCAAGGTCAAGTATACCGGCATTTAAGGGCTACTCGTCCATTGCCGGGGGGTAGGCTGCTGGAGCCACGTGGCGACGCGTGGCGTAGATAAATGACAGGACGCGGCTAAGGCTGCGACATAACCCGGCTTATAGCCGTACTGTTTTTTTTAAGAAAGTGGAAATACGAAAGATATATTTGACGGTGCGTATTGCTGTCAGGAGGTTTCGGCATCTATATGCTTACTGCACGGAAAACGTTTGGCGTGATCCGCGCGATGTGTGGTATGTGAAGCTGCTGAAGGTTGTCAACCTCTCGGTTAAGTCTTTTTTTGACAAAAACATCCAGACTCTTGCCAGTTCGCTGACATACACCACGCTTCTTGCCGTCATACCCATTCTGTCGCTGCTTCTTGCCATAGCCAGGGGCTTCGGAATGCGCGACGTGCTGATACAGTCGCTTTACAAGGGGTTGCCATCGCAGCGCGCCATGCTTGAGAATTCACTTGATTTCGTCGACCGTTTTCTCGCCACCCTGTCGAAAGGCGTGTTTGTGGGCATCGGCGTCGTGTTCTTGCTGTGGACGCTTGTCAGCATGCTGAGAAAAATCGAGTCGGTCTACAACCATGTGTGGAACGTGAGGAAAGGACGGCCGATTTATCGCCGCATCACCGACTACACGGCAATACTTCTTATCATTCCCATTCTTTTGATTTGCTCCGGCGGCTTGTCGATATTTTTGTCAAACTTCGTCCAGGAGTCGATTAATTCACCGATAGGCGTGTTGTCGCCCATGCTCAAGTTTCTTCTCGACCTCTCCCCGGTATTTTTGCTTGGAGTTCTGTTTGTCGGGATGAACGTGTTGATACCCTACACGAAAGTGAAACTTAAAAACGCGCTGTTGCCCGGATTTGTGTGCGGAGTGCTGTTTTATTTCATCCAGTATGCCTTTGTGCATGGTCGATATCCGTGACAAAATACAATGCCGTCTATGGCGGATTCGCTTTTCTTCCGCTGTTTCTGATTTGGATGCAGCTGTCGTGGACAGTGTGTATCGCGTGTGCGGTGATGACCTATTCATCGCAGAATTTCTTCAGTTTCAACTATCTGGCACAGGTGAAGAAAGCATCGGCACGCTATGTCGACCAAGTGGCACTGTTTGTGATAGCCACCGTTGTGAGCCATTTTGAGGTAGGCGCCGACGCCGTGGGCAAGAAAGAGCTTGCCGACCGCCGTCAGATACCTGTGAAGATGGTCAACGAGGTTGTAGACCGACTGTGTGACGGGGGATTCCTGTCGGCGGTGATTGATGACGACGGCAACATCTCTTATCAACCGTCGCGCAACTTGTCGGGGATGACGGTTGAGGAGTTTATGAACCGATACCATGAAATCGGTCATTCCGACTTTATAGAAGAGCCGGCGGTGGCAGCCGCTCTTGACCGCATGAAGTCGCTTCTCGATGTTGACTCTGAAGCCTACCGCACCACTACACTTTCCCAGATTCTTTGAGAGCCGCCAACAAGTCGGCAACGATAAATGTGCTTCCGCCAACGTATATCATATCGTCGGCCGCCGCACCGCTTTTTGCCGCAAGATATGCATCCTTGACAGATGTGAAAGTGCTGCCAGTCAGCCCGAATTCAGAGGCCTTCTTTGCCAGGACGGTGCACGGCAACGCCCGCTCCACCGACGGCTGGGTGAAGAAGTAGAGGGCGTCGGTAGGCAGCATGTTGAGGATATGGGAGATGTCCTTGTCGCTGACAAAGCCGATTACCACGCGCAGCGTGCCGCACTCGGCGTGTTGCAGCTGGTCGGCGATGTATTGGAAGCCTCCGGGGTTATGTCCGGTGTCGCATATTGTCAGCGGATGTTTGTCGACCTTCATCCATCGCCCCATCAAACCCGTTGTTCTGCAAACCGATGCGAAACCGTCGTGCACGTTTCCGTCTGTGATGATGAATCCATTTTCGCGAAGTAGGCAGACTGCATGCAGCACGGTGTCGGCATTGAGCGTTTGGCATTCTCCAGCCAATTCATCGGAGATGTCGCCGAATGAACGGGTGGAGAGGTGCAGGCTGTCGACAGAACGGCTGAAGTCGGTGATTTCCGAATTGTCCTGTGCGAATACGATAGGCGCATTCACGCTTTGTGCTTTCTCCTCAAACACCGGGCGAGTCTCGTCGGTGTATTCGCCGACGACAACGGGCGTATTCGGCTTTATTATGCCCGCTTTCTCGCCGGCTATTGCAGCAAGCGTGTTGCCGAGAAACTGAGTGTGGTCAAACGAGATGTTGGTAATGACGCTCAGCACCGGTGAGATTATGTTTGTGCTGTCGAGCCGTCCGCCGAGTCCAACCTCGATTACGGCAACGTCGACTTTCTCATGTTCAAAATATTTGAAAGCCATTATTGTTGCAAGCTCGAAAAACGACGGTTGCCGTCCGGAGTATCCGCAGTTGAGAAACTTATCGACAAACGAGCACACAAACTCTTCGGAAACCATTTTGCCGTCCACACGTATGCGTTCGCGGAAGTCGAGCAGGTGGGGCGAAGTGTAAAGTCCCACCCGGTAGCCCGCTTTTTGCAGGATAGCCGCCAGTAAGTGTGACGTAGAGCCTTTTCCGTTGGTGCCCGCCACATGGATTGTTTTGAAAGCCTTTTCCGGGCATCCGAACACCTTGTCGAGTTGAAGCGTCGTGTCGAGCCCCGGCTTGTAGGCCTGCGCGCCGACGTGTTGGAAAACCAAAGTTTTGTTGAACAGATAGTCGATAGTTTCTGCGTAGTTCATTTTCAATATATTATATATCCCGTCAAACCGGCGAGAACGATAATCAGAATGGGGTGTATTTTATAGAAAAAAGCCATCACGAAGCATACGGCACAGATTGCGATGCTTGAGAACAGGTCGTCGAAGTTCTCGCGGTTCATCAGCAACAATGCCGCAGAGCCGATGAGTCCGACCACGACAGGCCGCAACGCGGCAAAAATGCCCTTTATGTGGCGGTTGTCCTTGTGTTTTTGTATAAAGCGGCTTGTGTAGAGCACCAGCAGGAATGACGGGAGGATTACGGCGAGAGTTGTCACCATTGATCCCATGACTCCTCCACCCACAGTGTAGCCGATATAGGTGGCGGAATTGATGCCTATCGGTCCGGGAGTCATCTGCGAGATGGCTACAATGTCGGTAAACATGTGTTCAGTGATCCATCCGCGGTCCACAATCTCGTGGCGTATGAGCGACAGCATTGCATATCCGCCACCGAATCCGAAGATGCTGATTTTGAAGTAAGCCCAGATAAGTTTCAGATATATGCTCATTGTTTGTCCCCTTCCTGTTTTTCAACCGCGGTGCGGAAATTTTTTGAATAAATGAAATATCCGAACAGTCCGCCTATAAGGATGTAAAGAATAGGACTGGATACAACCGGAATGTTCGACCAGATGAGCAGAGAGATTGCAATCGGGATCCAGGCGTTCTTCCACGATATTTTTGCGGATTTTGCAGTGGTGAACACCGGCGACAGAATCAGCGCCACCACGGCAGGGCGTATTCCTTTGAAGATGCGAGTCAGTGTCTCATTGTTTTTGATTGTATCCGGTGTCAGAAACATCGCGATAGCGAGAATAATAAGAAACGACGGCAGGATGGTGCCGAGGACAGCGAAAATTGAGCCCCAAATTTTGTTCAGTTTGTAGCCCACAGCTATGGCAACGTTGACCGCCATGATGCCCGGCAGCGACTGTGCTATTGCGAGATTGTCGATAAATTCCTCTTTTTCAAGCCATTTGTGCTTGTTTACAATGTCTTCCTCCAATAAAGAAATCATCGCCCAACCGCCACCGAATGTGAATGCACCGATTTTGAAGAACGATGAAAACAGCCTCAAATTAATATGCTTCATCAGATGTTTCCTTAAATTTACGACAAAGTTACGATTAAATTGTAACTTTGCTGAAATGATTAAAGACTTTTTTATGAAGAAACGAAGCGTATTCGTATTATTGATGGCTGTTGCGGCAGCCTTTATGCCGGTTGGTGCTGCAGATTGGCAACAGGATGTGCTTGGCGGCGGGTATGTTGCCAAAACAATATCGATGTCCGACGACTACAGTGGCAAAGTGGTGTCGACGGTTGTCAAGAAGCAAGACAATCCTGCAACCGGTAAGGCTGTGCTTTATGTGCATGGCTATAACGATTATTTCTTTCAGCGCGAACTGGGCGACAGCGTAGTGGCTCATGGGTATGGTTTTTATGCCGTCGACCTCCGCAAGTATGGACGTTCACTTCTCGACGGACAGAATCGTTTCGAGGTAAAGAATATGAAAGAATATTTTGCCGACATCGATTCCGCTCTGAGTGTGATGGCTCGGGAGGGATATGACAAAGTGGTTCTTATGGGGCATTCCACTGGCGGACTTACCACATCGTACTATATGACTGTGCATCGTGCCGACCGGAGCCAGGTGAAGGCATTGGTGCTCAACAGTCCGTTTCTTGATTGGAATTTGAGCAAGTTTCAGGAGAAGTTTCTTGTTCCGTTTGTCTCAGTGTTGCCGTTTAAGAAGATGAAGATCAGTCAAGGGATGAGCCGTGCGTATGCCGAAAGTCTGTTGTCAAAATACCACGGAGAGTGGGACTACAATACTGATTGGAAACTTGAGGTGTCGCCGTCGGTTACCATTGGTTGGATTTCAGCCATTCACAAGGCTCAGCGTTTCTTGAAGAAGAAAGCCGACGTCGAAGTGCCAGTGTTGCTGATGCATTCCGACAAGAGTGTCTATGGCGACACATGGACAGCCGAGCATAACGCAGGCGATGGAGTGCTTGACGTGAAGGATATTTCAAAATATGGCAAACGTCTTGGTGCGGATGTGACGGAGGTTGGGGTAGCCGACGGTCTGCACGACTTGATATTGTCGCGCAAGGATGTCAGGGAGTCGGTCTACAGAACAATTTTTGAGTGGCTCTCCACAAAAAAGATTGATTAAATACGAGTTGGTCATATATAAAGTTATTTTTCTAATGACCGATTGGGATTATGTAATGATGCTCTGTTTGACTCAGCAATATTGCATAAGATGTGTTTCTGTTCTTGGTTTTATGTGCAAGAATAAATCTTTTTGATATGTACCCCAAAACGGCAAATCGGGTACACGTTTAGCTAAATATGTACCCGAAAACGCAAAATTGGGTACACATCTGTATTCTTGGATAAAGACCATCTATTCTATCAATCGACGAAAAAATAACGACAGTGGATTAGAATCCTACCGAGAGGGAGACGTTGAACTGGCGGCCTGTCAGGTAGTTCGGCACGGCGTATTGCAGGTTGTTGACGTCGGTGACCCAGTAGCAGCTGCTCACGTTTGAGATGTCTCGTGCTGAGTCACATCCTGAGAATTTGCAGAACATCATGCTTATAAACTGACTCCAAGTGTTGTAGCCCATGCAGTGCTTGTCCGTTTTCTCTTCACGGATGATTTTCCTTATGTTTTCTTTGGGCAGTTTGCCGATTGCTTGAGCGAAAAGTGTTATATTTGCTATGGAAGTAAATGAGGTGGTTCTTTTTGCTAAGGTAGTGAATTCTGCCTTAGCATTTACTTCATTTTTTTGTTTTTTATTCAAAACGTTTAGGACAACATTGTATAGTAATATTATCATGAATTATGACAAAGAAATTTGAAATACGAAATAGTACGGTTGAGTTCCTTACCTTTGTTGCAGAAGGTGAGGAACAAGGTGTACAAGTTTTATATAAGAATGAGACGATATGGGCAACACAAAAGGCAATGGCTATGCTTTTTGACTGCTCCACCGACAACATAGGACTACATCTGAAAAACATCTTCAAAAGTGGTGAATTAGAAGAAAGCTCAGTTACCGAGAAAAACTCGGCAACTGCTACGGATGGAAAGAACTACATGACAAAGTTCTATAATCTTGATGCTATCATTTCGGTTGGTTATCGTGTCAACTCTATTCGTGCCACTCAATTCCGCCAGTGGTGTACCTATGTCATTCGCCAGTTCTCTTTGCGTGGCTATATCATAGACAAAAAACGCATGGAGAATGGTTCATTCATCGGTGAAGACTATTTTGAGCATTTGTTAGCAGAAATACGTGAGATTAGATTGAGTGAACGAAGATTCTACCAAAAGCTCACGGATATATATGCTACAGCAGTTGACTATAATAAGGACGCACCAACCACACGCTTGTTCTATAAAAAAGTTCAGAATAAGATGCACTATGCTGTACATGGACATACCGCTGCGGAGCTTATAGTAGAAAGAGCCAATGCGGAAAAAGAACACATGGGATTGACTAATTGGGAGAATGCACCTGATGGAAAAATTGTAAAGCCGGATGTGAGTATTGCCAAAAACTATCTAAAACAAGTGGAACTTGAAGATCTGGGGAAACTTGTCAACTCTGTGCTTGACTTGGCAGAACGTATGGCAAATCGACACATACCAATGACAATGGAAGATTGGGCAAAACGTATAGACATTATTCTTGAAGCTGGAGGTGATGCCGTATTATATGATGCTGGGAAAGTCACAGCGGAGTTCGCTAAAAGTTTTGCCGAATCAGAGTTTGAAAAGTATCGTGTGATACAAGACAAATTATTCAGCTCTGATTTTGATAAACTCAATTCTTTACCTTTTGACGATGACGAGAATTGAAAGACCAAAGGATGAGGTGACTTCAAATTGCCCTATCCTTCATTGCTCTGCCTATTACAATGCTACAAAATAGGCAATGGAAATGACCGCATAAGAAAACACGGCAAGATCCAAAGAGAAGCCCTTTCCCGAAAGGAAGACAAAAAAGTTTGGGACGCAGTCCGCTTTTGACACATCCTCATTTGCAATGACGACTTGTCGCAGAAGGATATTTATCCGTAATTAGGTTGACAAAATAACAGCTGTGGATTAGAATCCTACCGAGAGCGAGACGTTGAACTGGCGGCCTGTCAGGTAGTTCGGTACGGCGTATTGCAGGTTGTTGACGTCGGTGACCCAGTAGCAGCTGCTCACGTTTGAGATGCCGAGCAGGTTGAACACGTCGAGGCCTATGCTGATGTTCTTGAAATGACGCCAGAAGTTGTAAGGACGGATGCCGTCGGTCGGTGCCCCGACAAGTTGGTATTGGAATCCGATGTCGATACGTTTGTAAGGCGGAATCCGCAGCCAAGCCACGTCGCGAGTCACTTGCGGCGGCGTCATAGGGAATCCGTCGGAGAGGATGCCGCGCAGACTGAATTTCAGCTTCGGGAATTTCGGGAAATAATCAGTGAAAAACAGCCCGACGCTGTAGCGTTGGTCCGTAGGGCGCGGCACTTTCACGCCGTTGAGCGTCTCCTGCGTCTTCATCAGAGAGAAACTTATCCATGAGTCTGTGCCGGGGACAAACTGTCCGAAGAGTTTGAAGTCGATTCCCGTGATGAATCCTTTCGAAGCATTCACGCCTGTATATACGAGTTTCAGGTTGTCGAGTTCGTAAGGAATCAGATTCGCGAGATTCTTGTAGTAAGCCTCCGCTGTGAGTTTGAACGGACGGTCCATTGCGCGGAACGTGTAGTCGCTGCCGAGAATCAGCTGAATGCTCCGTTGCGACTTGATGTTGCTGTTGAGGGTTTGATAGGAGTTGCCGTCGGCGTCGGTCTGCGTGATGCGGAATTCCTTGTAGAAAGGCGACTGATAATATAAACCTCCGGCAAGACGCATTGCCACGCGGCTGTTGCGCTCGGGGATGAAACCGATGCTTATGCGCGGGCTTACGAGAAATTCTTTGTTGAAGTCCCAATAAGAGAATCTGATGCCTCCATTGACGGAGAATAGTCCGATTCCAGTCTGCCACTTGAAATTGTCCATCGCATAGAATGAAATCTTGTTGGTTTCCAAGTCGTTGTATGAACGCAGGTTGTAGACCATGCGCACGCGGTCGGAGAGATGCGGCACGGTGTAGCCTGCGGAGTCGCGCAGCTGCCATTCATTCGACCGGTCGTAGACTTTTTGGCGGCGGTATTCCAGCCCGTAGCTCAGGTTGTTGTGGTTCAGTCCGGTGTGGCCTTTCAATGCAATGCTGAAAACGCTGGCTTTCAGTCGGTTGCGTGCGTGTTCAAGATATTTTCCGACACCAATCTCACCGCCGATAGAATTGTCGCCATCGTTTGTCCCCGCGTCGTCGAGCCAATACTCTCCGGAGATGTCGTATGACACCAGCTCGTTTGTCAGGAATCCGGAAGCAAGCATTGTGAACGCAGTCGACTTTGACGGTTGGAAATTCAATTCAAGCGCACCGAAATAAGTCTCGAATTTGTCGTGTTCCTCGCCGTCGAAATATACGGTGAATTCCTTTACATTCTCAGATATTCCAAACGACGTAGACCGCGTTGTGGGCTTGAATTTATAATCGTTTGACGAGATATTGCCAAGAAATGCCACGTTCCACTTGTCGTTGATTTTGAACCTGAGATTCGTCTGGTAGTCGATATATGTAGGGTCGTACTCGCCTTTGGAGTCCATCGAGCTGAGCAGCGACGCGTTGCGCTTGAACCGGAATCCGTGGAGCTGGGAGAATCGTCCCGTGTTGTGTCCCACCGAAGCCTCCGCGCCCATCAGACTTCCCGACAGAGTGCCCTCGAATGCCTCCGGTTGGCGGTAGGTGATGTCGAGCACCGACGACATGCGGTCGCCGTATTCAGCCGAGAAACCACCGGTTGAAAACTGGATGTTGCCCACCAGGTTAGGGTTTATGATGCTCAGCCCTTCCTGCTGTCCCGAGGAAATCAGCAACGGACGGTAGACCTCGATGCCATTTATGTAAACGCTGTTTTCATCGTAAGATCCGCCTCTTACGGAATATTGCGAGCTCATCTCGTTTTTTGACGAAACTCCCGCCACAGTCGACAGCATCGCCTCCACACCGTTGCCCGACACCGACGTGGTCTGTTGCAGAGCCCGGGCGTCGAGATTCTGCATTCCGTCGGTCTGCTTACGGTATTCCGTCACCGTCACCCCCTGCAGCTCGGTCGAGGCGTCGGAGAGTTTTACAGTCAGCGTGACGTTTCCTTCCGGCTTTATTAGTTTCTGATGGCGTTCTTTGTATCCGAGACAAGAGAATATGATTTCGACAGTGTCTTGGCGGGCAACAGAAAGAGAGTATCCGCCGTCGATTCCCGACATTGTGCCGATTGCGCTTTTTGCTACACGTATTGTGGCAAATTCAATCGGCTTGCTGTCGCTGTCGAGTACTTTTCCCGAAATATGAACCTGTGCAGCTACCGCAACAGGCATAATCAGCATCAATAGAAAAAAATATGTTGTTCTTGTTATGCGCATAGACTATAAATATACATATTAATAAACGCAGAAAACCAGGTTTAATTATGTGGTGGCGCATAAAAAAGCCCGTTGCGTGGCGGCAACGGGCTTTGTGGGGTCAGTCTCTGAATATTAGCAAGGTTTGCCTGTAATCTCAGAAACCACGTTTTTTATTTCTTGAGCTATGGCATTCGCCTGCTCCATTGTTTTCGCCTCAGAGTAGATTCGGATGATAGGCTCCGTGTTGCTCTTGCGCAAGTGTACCCAATATTCAGGGAAGTCGATTTTCACACCGTCGATTGTTGTCACCTTCTCGTTGGCATATTTTTTCTCAACAGCCTCAAGGATTGCGTCGACATTGATGTCGGGTGTGAGTTGAATCTTGTTTTTCGCGATGCAGTATTGAGGATACTCCTTCTTGAGCTCCGACACCTTTTTGCCTTTGTGGGCAAGGAGAGAGAGGAACAAAGCCACGCCAACGAGAGCGTCGCGGCCGTAGTGGCTGGCCGGGTAGATGACACCGCCGTTTCCCTCACCGCCGATAACGGCTCCGCTGTTTTTCATCTGAGTGACAACGTTGACTTCGCCAACCGCCGATGCTGTGTATTTGCATCCGTGGCGTTCTGTCACGTCGCGGAGCGCGCGTGAAGACGACAGGTTTGAAACTGTAGCACCCGGAGTTTTTGACAAGATGTAGTCGGCCACAGCAACGAGAGTGTATTCCTCGACAAACATCTCGCCGTTTTCCATAACGATTGCGAGACGGTCAACGTCGGGGTCGACAACGAAACCAACGTCGGCGCATCCAGTTTTCAAGAGGTCGGAAATCTGAGTGAGGTTCTCAGGAATAGGTTCCGGAGTGTGTGCGAAATTACCTGTAGGGTCGCAGTTGAGCTCAATCACGTTGCTAACGCCAAGACGGCGCAGCAGCTGAGGCATCACGATGCCGCCAACCGAGTTTACGGCATCGATGGCAACCGTGAAATTGGCTTTCTTGATAGCTTCAACATCAACGAGGTCGAGGTCGAGCACGCTGTCGATATGCTTGCGTGTATAGGTGTCGTTTATAAACTCGTGTCCGAGTTTGTCGACTTCAGCGAAAGTAAACGATTCCGCCTCTGCGATGGCAAGTACTTCCTTTCCCTCGGCGTCGTTTAGGAATTCACCCTTCTCGTTGAGCAGTTTCAGAGCGTTCCACTGTTTAGGGTTGTGAGAGGCGGTAAGGATGATGCCACCGCAAGCCTTTTCCCAAACCACCGCCAATTCAGTGGTCGGCGTAGTGGCAAGTCCGATGTTTACGACATCGAAACCCATACCGTTTAGCGTTCCGACAACGATGTCCTTCACCATCTCGCCAGAGAGTCGAGCGTCGCGACCCACAACGATTGTGTTAGAGCTTTTAGTTGTTGATTTTCGGATGAATGTAGCATATGCGGCAGTGAACTTCACAATGTCGAGCGGACTCAGTCCGTCGCCTGCCGGTCCACCGATTGTGCCGCGGATGCCAGAGATTGATTTTATAAGTGACATGATTATAAAGTAATGGTTTGTTAGTTTTTACTTTTGAAATATCTGATATTGTAGAGGTAAGGCACAACGTCGGCAATCTCCGAGTATGGACCCTTGCGGCTCTTTATCAGAAGGTTGATTTCGCTGTCGATGCCAACAAACGCCAGTGGCAACACAACTCCGTAGCCGTATTTCGTGTAGTCGTAGTTGGCTTCTTCGTTGGAAAATCTGAACGATGTGCTGCTGTATGACAAGTCACCGAAGTTGCCCGAAGGAGCATCCTCATATCCGGCGCTCCAGCGGTTGATGCTTATGCGTCCGAAGCGGAAATATATCGTCTCGCCCTCCTGAGCCCTGTTGTTTGTGCGGTCGCCCGCCTTCAACACCTGCATGTAAACGTTTCCGTTGTCGTCAATTTGGTAGTAGGGCGCGTCGGCACCCGTCTGAAACACCGTGTCGGCAGGAATCTGCTTCAGCACCTTCTGGTGCGCGAGGAAAGAATTTATGGATTTTTCCTCGTCGTCGAGCAACTCGGAGTAGCTTTTTGAATCCTTGCACGATGCGAGCAGAGCCAATGCAATCGGCAGAGCCATCAGTATGAAGTTTCTTATTTTCATATAGTAACGTTGTTTTCAGTTAAATCTCTCAAAATTTGGTGGAACGTATCGATAGCACCTCTCAGCGGGCCGTGGTATTCGCCTCCTGCGGCATTGGCGTGTCCTCCGCCGTTGAAGTATTTGGCGCAAAGAGTGTTTACGTGGAAGTCGCCTTCCGACCGCATCGACACTTTCACAAAACCACGCTCCTCGCGGAAGAAAACCGACCATACCACCGTAGGGATGGCAAGCGGCATGTTGGCGAGAGCCTCCGTGTCGCCCACTTGATAGTTGAACTTTCGCAGGTCGCGCTTGTCGAGAATTGTCAGCGAAGCCTTGTGGGACGGGAACAAACGCATTTTTTCGGCTATGGCATAGCAGTTTAGACGCATGCGCGCCTCGCTGCTCGTGCCGAGAGTAAGTTTGTAGATGCGGTCCTTGTCGACGCCGCGTCGCACGAGGTCGGCAACGATTATATACAGCTCTGCGTGGTTGGAGTTGTATGAGAAGTTGCCCGTGTCGGTCATCATTCCCGTATATATGCATGTCGCCACGTCAAGGTCGATCATGTCTGAATAGCCAATGGCTACAAGTATGCGGTAGAGCAGTTCGCAAGTCGACGTCATCTGCGGATATGACAAAATCGGGTTGCATATAGGCTCAGGGTTTATGTGGTGGTCAACCATCAGCTTGTTGCATTTTGCGTTGGCGACCAACTCTCTCATATCAGCAAGGCGCGACAATCCGTTGAAGTCGAGGCAGCAAATGAGGTCGGCAGCGTTGATTGTCTCGGCAGCCATCTCCGGGTCTTTGGCAAACGACACGATGTTGTCATATCCAGGGAGGAAAGCCATGTCTTCCGGCACGTTGTCGGGGGTGACAACGGTTGCCTTCTTTCCAAGTTTGTCAAGTATGAGTTTCAGAGCCAGGTTTGAGCCGGCAGCGTCGCCGTCAGGCGATTTGTGGCAAGTGACCACTACATTTCCGCTATTTTCAAGGGCTTCCTTAAACTGCGTCAGCAGTGTCGGTTCTATAATCTGTTCTAACATTCTTCTGTTTAGTAAATATTGAATTGCAAAGTTATGAAAATAATGCGACAAATATGGATTTCAGGGCATTATTATGCACTTGAAAAAATCCTAATATATATGTCAAAATACTAAAAGCCGGCGTGGTTTCTATTCTATTTTCATGACAAACGGGTAGGCCGGGAGGTCGTCGGAATTGTATAGATTGCCTTCGCAATAATTGCTTTGGCAATAGCGCACCGCCACAGGTTCTGTCACATTGTCGCATGTCACGACCAACTTCCCTCCAGCAACTCTGCCGCTTGCCGGATGAAATATGCCGTCGGCTCCGGCGATTTGCAGGTCGTTGACAGCGTTGCCGTTGCATCGCAGCCCTTTGGCGTAGCTGAATTTCACAACAATGGCATTTCCCTTGCGTTGGCAAGACTTTGCCAAAGGACCCATGTAGGGCACTTTGACGGAGTATTCTTTAGCCAGCACCCAGGCAGCGAGCCGCTTTCCGGCAGTCAGTTTGTCGCGAGGATGCAGGTCGAGGCTGTCGCCACGGTTGATGACCGTAGCCAGCCCGATATCCTTTATTCCGCAGTTTAGCCAGGTGTCCATCTGCGCCATGCGCAATTCCGCCGGTTGAGTGGAGTGTGGCGCCACCATCATGCAGTAGAACGGCATCCTCTGTTGCCACTCGTCGCGCCACGATCGCACCATGTTTGTAAACACCTGCGGATAGTCGGCGGCTCGAAACGCATTCGATTCACCCTGGTACCAGATGTTTCCCTTCACCGTGTAGTCGAGTATCGGCGACACCATGCTGTTCCACAACATGCCCGGCACTTTGTGCTCCCAATGTTTCGGTGCCATTTTTTCGAGAGAATATTGCTGGAAGACAGAGGCGTAGAGCGGGTCGTTCTCCATAACGTCGCGCTTTGTCCACGATTCAGCCGGCGAGCCGCCCCATGCACAAGAAATCATACCTACGGGTCGGTGCAGACGGTTGTAAAGGTCGCGCCCCACGACAAATGCAATGGCGGAAAAATCATATACGTTTTCAGCGTTGCACACAATCCAACGGCCGTTGCAGTCGGTGCGTGGTTTGTCGATTGACCGAACTTTGTCGACCTTGAAAAGGTGTATCATCGGATACTCGGCATCTTGTATGTCGGATTCGAAAGTGCTCATGCCAGTTTGCCATTCATTTTTTCTGCCCACGGGAAACTCCATGTTGCTCTGTCCACTACACAGCCACACTTCACCGACCATAACGTTTTTAACTGTAACGGTGTCGGATGCCGAAGCGAATGTCAAAGCCTCGCCGTTGCTGCAGCCTGGGGTTGCAATTCTCAATTCCCAATGACCGGAATTGTCGGCGGTGGCTGAATACGTCTTGTCGCTCCAAGTCGTCGTCACGTCGATACACTCTCCAGGAGCGGCTGTGCCCCAAAGCTTTGCATTGCAGTGCTGCTGCATCACCATATTGTCAGAAATGATTGCCGGAAGCGAGATTCCGGCATTTGCGCCCAAAGCGCCCAACAGAGTAGCCGCCAACGCCAGCAGTCTGTTCGTTAGGAAATAAAAAGATGTCTTCATAGAACAAAAATAGTGCAAGCTGCGTTAAAAACAAAGTGAAGAAGGCTAATTTCGACTTTTTATAGAAAAGTAGGTGGAAATCGGTGTTTTTTTGTCTAATTTTGCACGAGAAAATAAAGTCAATAACAAATGAACTGCAGGAATTTTATATTGTCTACAATTGTGGCAGCCGCTGGTATGGCATCGGTGTCGGGCCACGCGTTGACGCTGCGCGAATGCTCGCTTGAAGCCACGCCGTCAGCGCCATCAGAAATAGTGTCGGAACGTAGCGGACAAACATATCTCACGCTTTCCGCCGACGGCAAAAACGTGGTGCGTTGCGACTATAAGACAGGACGTCAGGAAGCCGTGGTCATGTCGACGGCCAACCTCAGAGACTGCGACGTCAAGTCGTGGGACGGCTTCATCTTGTCGCCAAATGAGAAACTGATGCTTCTCTACACTGATGTGGAGCCAGTCTACAGGCATTCCTTCAAGGCATCGTATTATGTGTATGACATAGCCCGCAACAACATCAAGAAATTGTCGGAAAACGGCTTGCAGGAAATCCCGTCGTTCTCGCCCGACAGCCGTATGGTGGCATTCGTCAGAGACAACAATATCTATGTTGCAAAGCTTGACTACGGCACAGAGGTGGCTGTGACAAAAGACGGCAAGCGAAATGAGATAATCAACGGAGTTCCCGACTGGGTCTATCAAGAGGAGTTCGGAATGCTGAGCTCGCTCGCGTGGTCGCCCGACAATTCGATTCTGGCATTTCTGAAATGGGACGAGTCGGCGGTCAAGATGTATGACATGCCGCTCTATCGAGGCTCATGCGACGAGAAGCCGGAGTATAAATATTATCCTGGAAGCTTCTCGTATAAATATCCAGTTGCTGGCGAGGTCAACTCGAAAGTCAAGGTAATCAGTTACGACGTAGAGACCCGTGCGTTGAAGGAAATGAATGTGCCGTTGGATTACGATGGATATGTGAATAAAATTGAATTTGGAAAGACTCCGGAACGATTGATGGTCAACACACTTAACCGCAACCAGAATGAAATGAAGCTTTATGCCGTCAATCCACGGTCGGCAATGGCGAAATTGATTTACACCGACAAGTCGACAACATGGATCGACCCAGACTTGACATCGATGACGCGCTATTATGATTCGTTCTTCATTGTGGCGAGCGAGCGCGACGGTTTCCGCCATTTGTATCAGTATTCAAATGCCGGCAGCCTGATGAAGCAAGTGACAAAAGGCGATTGGGAAGTCACCGATTTCTACGGCTACGATCCGGCGACTATGCGCTATTATTATCAGTCGACGCAGACAGGCGCTCTTAACCGTGTGGTGGCTTTGGTCGACGCCAAAGGCGTGTCGACGATATTGTCGCCAAAAGAAGGCACAAGCAGCGCGCAGTTTAATGCATCGTTCACTTATTATGTGCAGAATTTCAGCGACGTAAATACTCCAGACACATATAGCCTTTTCACATCGAAAGGCAAGGAGGTGCGCGAGATAGAGGCAAACCGCGAATACGCCGACCGCTTCCGCAATGTGCCAGAAAAGACATTCTTCACGATGACAAGCGCCGGCGAGACGCTCAATGGCTATATGATAAAACCTGCAAGCTTCAACGAGTCGCAGAAATATCCGGTTATCATGTACCAGTACAGCGGACCGTGTTCGCAGCTCGTGAAAAACAAATGGAGCATAGATTGGCTCGACTACGCCGCCACACAGGGTTATCTTGTGGTTTGTGTCGACGGTCGAGGCACGGGATTCCGGGGCAAAAAGTTTGCATCGGTGGTCTATAAGAACTTAGGCAAATACGAGACAGAGGACCAGATTGCCACCGCTCGCTATGTGGCGTCGCTGCCTTATGTCGACGCATCGAAGATAGGCATTTTCGGATGGAGTTTCGGAGGATATGAGACACTGATGGCGATGACCGCTCCCGGCAATCCGTATGCAGCCGGCATCGCAGTGGCACCGGTGACAGACTGGCGTCTCTATGACTCCGTCTATACTGAAAGATTCATGCTCACACCGCAGCAGAACTCCGTGGGCTACGATGCAAGCTCGACGCTTGGCAGAATCAAGAACCTCAAAGGCAATCTGCTGATTGTGTCGGGCACCGCCGACGACAACGTGCATATCGCAAACACGTTTGAATTTGTTTCGGAGGCAACGTCGCAGAACAAAATCCTTGACATGATGGTTTATCCTAATAAGAACCACTTCATCAACGGATGTGAGACGCGCTTGGCGCTTTATACGAAATTATTGGACTATTTCAATCGAAATCTGAAAAAGTAGATATTGAGCAGGAAACTACATAGCATCTGCAGTTGTTCGATTTCTGAAATCTGGAAGAACTACTCGATTGGGACGATACTCTTGGGCATCGTCCCAATTATTCCATTGCTCGGCGGAAACGGAACATTGCCGTTGACGGCGCTGATATTGGCGTTGCTGCTGTTCTGCTATGTGCGCCATGAACGCTTCAAGTCGTTGCAGCGTTGTGCGGTGTTTCCATATATCGCAGCGCGGATATTGCTTGTCTTTACTGTGTTCATGCTGCTTGTGGTGGCAGTCAGCATCACGTCGAGGCATACTCTCGGCGGTCCGTTGTTGGCAGCAGTGCAGAGCCGGGCATCGCTCTATGTGTCGCTTTTCAGCTTGATCGTGTTGTGGCTGATGTATCCTCGCATGTGGAGCACCACATTCTGTAGCGAATGCATGCTTAAACGGGGATTGCCACAGGAGCGCAGCGTTCTTGGGCATGTGTATGACAGAGAGAACGGCTATCTGGTGCGCCGGATGCAGGCGTTGTTTAGCACCATTTTCATTCTTACCGCAGCGTTCCGCATAGCGGAGGCATATTGGCAATTTTCCCCGTTTATCGTGAGGATGGTGTATATCTATATCCCGCTTAGCCTTGTGGTGGCAGACGCAGCCTATGTGCGGTCGCGATATTTCGTGTTGGGGAGGATAAGCGCGGAAAAAGAAAGATCAACAATGCCGTATGGAGGAAAATTCAAGCTTGTGCGGGTGCTGGTCGTCGACGATGGCGGAATGCTGCTGGCACAAGGAGAGAAAGGCCTTGACACGCCTTACAGCTGCTATGAGCCATACACGGAGCAGTTGTCGGTCGACACGGCAATGCGCCTCGTAGGCAGAGGGGTTAGATTCTGCTACAGCACCGTCGACACGATCAACCACCGCTGCATAGAACATTATCTGTGTTTCGTAGACAAGCGCGTCGATGTGGCGAATGCCGCATGGTTTGACAGGGAAGCCGTGGAACGGAAGTATGGAAACGAATTGGCACGGCTGCTGTGTGCCGAGCTGCATCGCATCTACACCGTGATGCAGACGAGCAAAGTTTATGATTTGAGCGGCAAGAAGCTTGTGGAGCTGGAGGGCTATAAGCCAAAGTTTGCTTTCCGGGAGTTGCGCACCACCGATGTGGATTTCAACGATAGCCGGTGGATGCTATTGTCGAGATTTAATAAGGATTTGACTTTTTTTGCCTTGCGCAGAGCGTGGTATCAGTATGTGGAGGGCTTGATTTAACAAGAAATTGACAAGATGGAATTGATAGCGATTGTAGGACCTACAGCATCGGGAAAAACCCATAAGGCCGTGGCTTTGGCAAAGCGGATAGGCGGCGAGATTATAAGCGCCGACTCGCGCCAGTTGTACCGAGGCATGGATATCGGAACAGGGAAAGATTTGGAAGAGTATGGCACGGTTCCGTATCATTTGATTGACATCTGTCCTGCCGGATATAAATACAACCTCTATGAGTATCTGCGCGACTGCGACAAGGCGGTTGCAGAAATACGCCAACGGGGCAATCAGCCCATTGTGTGTGGCGGAACGGGTCTTTATGTGGAGTCTTATCTGAAAGGTGTGCGCTTGCCTGAGGTGCCTGAAAACAAGGCGTTGCGGGAGCGATTGGAGGCATACACGCTTGAAGATTTGACGGCGATGCTTGCGGAAATGAAAACCTTGCACAATACCACCGACGTCGACACCAAGAAGCGGGCAATCCGCGCCATCGAGATACAGCGTTATTACATTGACAATCCCGACATTGCTCAGAAGGCAGAGCCTCATCCCGTTGAAAATGCGCTGATTGTGGGGGTAGACATCGACAGAGAGGCGCGCCGCCGCCGCATAACGGAGCGTCTGCATGCCCGGCTGGAAGAGGGAATGGTCGACGAGATACGTCGTCTGCTCGACAGTGGAGTGGCAGCCGATGATTTGACATACTACGGACTTGAATATAAATTTGTCACGGCGTATGCTACCGGGCAGCTGACGTATGACGAGATGGTGAGCCAGCTGGAGATAGCCATCCATCAGTTTGCCAAGAGGCAGATGACGTGGTTCCGCGGCATGGAACGCCGCGGCTTCAAGATAAATTGGCTGCCATACGATATGCCTGATGCGGATTTCGCCGAAGCCGTGGTGGGCATGATGCAGCGTCAGTAACAGTCAACTTTTATCGTGGCGGTCACGGCGCGATGGTCGGACAATTGAACGGGAAGGTCGATTACCCGGCATCCCGTAGCCTTGATGTTGTTGTTGGGCAGCATGAACAGATAGTCGATTTTTCTGTCGGGCACGTCGGCAGGGAATGTCGGCAGGGAATCTGAAATGTTGACCATCGCATTGCAGAATTTCTCCGCGCACGGCTCGTTGGGCGTGGCGTTGAAGTCACCGCCTATGATGGCGATGTCCGCATTGCAGCCTGCAATCTTGTCGAGCACAAAATCGGCTTGCAGCGCCCTTGTCTCAACGCTTTTCACGTCAAGGTGAGTGCATGCGAAGGCGACTTCAGGCATACCGTCAACCTCAAACGTTCCGAGCAGCAGCGCCCGTTGTTCTGTCTTCAGCGGATTCGGGAGCATGAACCGTTGCATCGACAAGCAAGGATAGCGTGAAAGGATGGCAATGCCGTAATAGCCGCCGGCAAAATTCAAAGTGCGTCCGAAATATCCGAACATATCGGTTTTCGCCGCCAGTTCGGAGACGATATTGCGCCCGTTCATATTCGGGGCATTGGCGCGTTTTGTCATAACGTCCACTTCCTGCAGCGCTACGAAATCAGGATTTTGGGATTTTATCATCTCCGCAAGGGAGTCGATGGTGGTAAGGCTTCCGGCACGGATGTTGTATGTCATCACAACAAAATCCTTTTCAGCAGCGTCAACTTGTTGAAAAAGCACTGTCAGGCAAGCGACAATGCTTAGTAGAACGATTCTTTTGATATTCATTGTTTACAGTAGGTTATGTGGTCAGTTGTCTTTTTGTGGCAGAAAATGGCGCGTCTGCCATTCATGCAGCCAAGATAAGAAAAATATTCCGGATTGGAGTAGAGCGGGCTGATAAACCAAGTGTATATTCCCTCCCATTGTGTTTTGTCGCCGTTTTTGACTGTCGCGTCGCCGATGAGCTTGTGGTATGACTTGCTCCACGAGTTGCCGATGAATACAAAATCGTCGGGGGCGACAAGATGCCTGTCGCCGATACCTTTTTCAGTCATATAGGCTGCAGCATGGCATACGTCCGACTTCTCGATGAATTGATGAAACCGCGGCGCTGATTTGCGGGTAAATCTGTCGACCGAATCGACTGGTGTCCAGCAGCTGTATTTGCCGCCGGGCGTAAGAATCTCCGTTTCGCCGACCATCATTGACTGCATGCCGTAATATCGGCTGATTTTAAGGGGATTGACGTTGACGTAGCTGTGCGTGGCGCAGACTTGTATACTGTTGCCGCAGACGCTGTAGCAAATGGTTTCCGTGCAGAACTTCTTGTCGGGTTCCAATGGGTTGAGAAGAGTGTTGACCACGCGTATGGTGACGCACTCCGCATCGCCACGAAAGCCGTCGCCCAGCCGTTCGCCCCTCTCGTTATGGATGGATATGCTGTCGGTGCGGGCAGAAGGAGAACCGTCGGGGAGCAGATGGTTTCCGCCCGTCCAGCCGCTGTTTTCGATTAAAAAAGGTCCGATATTGTCGCTTGTCGCCTCATTGACGACAACGGAGTCGACAAGCACACGGCTGAACGTGTATATATGGTTTGCCATGCATCGGCTGAATTCATATCTGATGCTGTGGCAGCCTTCCAGCCGTGACTCTATAGCCAAAAATTCCCCATCCAAAGCCACTTTCATGGCTTTGGCGGGGAAAAATGATATAGCTAAAATTAGTGCAAGAATTGATTTATGCATATTTACTTGACATCAAGGTTCTTGTTTTTTCGGCGGTCGACTATTAATTTCGCCAATTCGTCCATAATCGCTTGATTCTCGGCCGACGGATTCTTTACCATATCTATCAGCGCCTTGCTGCCAGTGTAGTAGGCGATGGATGACGAGGCAAACACATTATGGCGCCGGAAAGCGTCGATATATGCCTGCATGCGGGAATAAGAAGAGTCGTCGGCGTTGAACAGCGCCTTTGAGTCGCACTCAAATTCCATTGCCATGCCCAGACTCAACGCTTCCTCGCAGGCGTCGTCAAGTCGTGAGTCGGGGATAGACTTGTCGAAGAAATGGTTGGGCTGATAGTATGCGAAATCGAAGCCCAATTCTTTCCAGCGGTCGTATCCACGCGCTTTGTAGTATGGAATCCAGATGAATTCAAGACCTTTGGCGTGGACGGCAGGCGCGATGTGTTTCACCAAATCTTTGGTGTGGCAGATGTCTTCATCGACCCAATAAAGTCCCGACAGCTCAATATTCTTGTAGCCGGCGGCGTTGAAGCGAGCCACCAGCTGGTCGATAAACCAGACAGCTGCGGCTGAACGGTCGCCATAGTTGTCGAAAATCAGTTTTCTGCCGCCAAGTTCTCCCCAGTCGGTCTGTCCGGCAATTGGGGTGGGGATTGACAGCACCACTTTATGCTTGAATCCTGGATTCCCGATAGAGTCAATCATGTTGCCGATGCACTTGTCGAGAGCGTCGAGCGACTTTCCCTGTTCAAACAGACGGTCGAGATACCATGTCCATTCCTGCTTTCTTGCGTTTAGCATCCCGTATCGCGGAATGAATGTGTGTCCCATGCCGTCGTCGAAATCAAGGAATAGAAATCCGTCGAAGAGCCATTCGCGGTGGCTGTCGGCAAACTGGTGGGTGACGTATGGCAGCAGTTGCTCTTCAGTCCAGTCGATGCGTCGTGCCCCGCCTTGATAAATCAGTGCCAGGTCGCGGATCTTGTTCTTAGGATATTCCTGGACAGAGTCACATTTCATAACGTTTACGGGTTCTACCGGAGCCAGAATATTTTCCACAGTCCATTGCTTTCTTTTGCTGATTTTGAATGAAGAAGAACCGATGCTTGATTTTGGGTCAGCCGATTTGCGCAGTTGCACGATATAGGTGCCTTTTGCAGTCGACCATGCTGACGCCGCTTCGTCGAAAGAAGCAATGTCGCGTTCGCTGAACGAAAGTTTTACAGTTTCGCTTTCGCCGGGAGCGAGCAGCTTTGTCTTGGCAAATGCTTTAAGCTCAGATTCCGGTTTCACGGCGATGCTGGCGTCGACAGGCGCTTTGACATAAAGTTGGACAACCTCGCTTCCGGCAACATTGCCCGTGTTCTTGATTGTTGCAGCGACAACGTATTTGTCGCCCGATTTTGAGATTTTAGGCTTGGAATATGAGAATTCCGTATAGCTGAGTCCGAAACCGAAAGGAAACGACACTCCGCGTTTGGCAGTCGAGAAATAGCGGTATCCCACCCAGATGTCCTCCTCATAGTTCGTGAAGTCGAAATTCTTACCCTCTGTTTGTCCTACATAAGGATAATTTTTAGACGAAGGGATGTCGGAATATTTGATAGGGAAAGTCATAGGCAATCTGCCTGAAGGACAAACTTTTCCAGAAATCACATCAGCGACGGCGTCGCCGCATTCCTGCCCCGGGAACCAAGCCATAAGGATTCCGTCGGCGTTCCATTTCCAAGAGTCGGTTTCCATCATGCCGCAGACATTCATCACGACAATCATTTTTTTGTCTTGCTTGCGGCATGCCGCACCCACTTTGTTGATCATGGACAACTCCTCAGCCGTAAGGTTGAAGTCGTTTTCAATGGATCTGTCGGATGTTTCACCCGAACCGCGTCCCAACACGACCACTGCCACATCGCTTTTCTCCAATTCTTCCGAAATCAGGGCTTCTTTTCCTGTCAAGTCCATCTCAGGAGCGACGGTTCGGTGGTATGAAATCTTCTGCCAATCCGGGCAGTCGGGGAATTTGTCGTCGATGGCAGTTCTGAAATCTGCATATTTCTTGTAGATTTCCGCCAATCGGCTGTTGATAGGATATCCGGCATTTTCCAAACCCGTGGAAATGTCGGTGATGTAAGGTTTGTTGACATTTGAAGAACCGGTGCCGCCGGCGATTGATTTATATGCGGTGACCCCGAAGAGGGCAATTTTTGCTCCCTGTTTCAGTGGGAGAGACTGTTTCTCATTTTTGAGCAACACCATAGCCTCAGTGGCAATTTTCCGTGAAGCCTCGGCATTGTATTCAAGATTCGGTCGGCTTGCCTGCCACCCTTTGGCAGTGATTGATTTTGCAACGATTCCAAGCACGTCTTTCACGCAGGCGTCGACAGCCTCCATCGACAGCTTTCCGTTGTTGACAGCCTCGATAATTTCATCCACGATTTCCTCATCGCCCGGCATAATCAGACTGCATCGGGCATTTATAAGGTCGACGGTAGGTCGACGCACGGTCCAGTCGGTAAGCACCAATCCGTTGTATCCCCACTCGTCGCGCAGCAGACGCTGCATCAATTCCATACTTGTCTGAGTGAACTGTCCGGCAATCTTGTTGTAAGAACCCATTACGGTCCACGGATTCGCCTCTTTGACGCAGATTTCAAAACCCTTGAGGTAGATTTCTCTGAGGGCGCGTTGTGTTATGCGGGCATCGTTCACTTTTTTGCCAGTTTGCTGGTTGTTTGCCACAAAATGCTTCAGACTTGTGCCGATTTCGTTTTGCTGGATTGCGCGAATCAAGTGAGCCGCAAGTTTGCCTGTCAGCATTGGGTCTTCAGAGAAGTACTCAAAATTGCGTCCGCAAAGAGGGTTGCGCATAATGTTGATGCCCGGTGCCAGGATGATGTCGACACCGTAGGCTTTTGCCTCGTCGGCCATGCATTTGCCCTGCAGCGCGGCAGCGTTGATGTCCCAAGTGGCGGCAAGAGCGGTGGTTGAAGGGAAGCACGTGCAGAACGAGCGGTTTCCGCCATCCGTGATGTCGCTTGTTGAAGAAGACGCCACAGGAAGTCCTTGGCTGTCGTATTCCGTTTTCACATCGTGCGACGTGACTGGATTGATGCGAACGCCCACAGGCCCGTCAGCCAAGTTTATTGATGGAATACCGAGTGTCGGTATTTCATAAGTCCATCCGGCAGCACCGGGGACAATGTGGCTTAATCCGTCGTTTTTTCCTTCAGAGCCCACGAGCAGCCTTGCCTTCTGTTCCAAAGACATTTTAGCGACGATTGCATCGATGTCGTATCCGGTGAAAATTTCAGCAGCATTGAAAGGGCAGACTGCAAGAGTCAGCAGGACCGCAGAAAGAAATCGTTTTGTCATAGAGTGTTTGTTTTTGATAAAAAAGGGAAAGGCGCATATGAGAACCATAAGAATGCGTCTTTCCCATTGGTTATATAAGAAAGTCTATGTTATTTAACAACAACTTTAGTCGCTTTGTTGCCAACTTTTACGATGTAGAGTCCGGCAGCGCAGTCGATGTCGCCCTTGCCAGTTGCAACAAGAGCACCCGCTGTGTTGTAAACGTTTGCAAGAGTCTCGCCTTTAACAACGATTTTGCCCTCAGCACCGAAAACAACCACGTCGTTCTCAGCTCCGATGCCTTCAACAGAAGAATCTTCGATTGTAAGCTCATACTTTGCGATGTATGCGTTAGGCACGTACTGATAGATGTAGACAGAATTGTCAGAAGCAGGCTCAACATTCAGGTGGTTTCCGTAGAAAGCGTTGTTTTTGTACAACACGTCGGAACCGTCTTCCTTAGACTCGGCATATTTTGTAGAAACGCGAACGTCCTTGTCGGCATCTTCGTTGGCAGGAGTTGCCTTTACCTGAAGTTTTGCAACAGTGAAACCGTCGGCATTGTTTGAACCGGAAGAATAGACAATGTATTTCTTTCCATTGAGCTGGAAAATCTCAAAACCGGTGCAGCCATTGTGGTTAGGAGTTGTGTAGAAACCAGAAGGCATCCAGTTACCTTCGTCGTCGAGAGTGAGACGATAGATAGAGTTTCCGTTGCCGGAAGTGGTGTTTGTGAGCTTGACATCAGGCGACAACATAGACACAGACTCAGTGTCGAATCCATAATTGCTGATGAGGTGGGTCGTGGTGAATGTACCGCCAACTTTCAGAGCCTCGTTAGGAACGAAATTGTAAGGATAAGTGTTGGCAGCATCCTGAACGCCGTTTTTGATAGGCACCTCGATCATGTTTGGTTGCCACCATGTTCCCATGTAGAGGATACCGCCCTTGTCTGACAAAACGTTGCCAGAAACGTGTCCCCAGAAGTCGGCACGGCCGGCAGGAATGCCTGCGATTTCAAAATCTTTGGTTTCGCCTGTCGGAGAGATGATTCTCACGCCCTTGTTCACGTTGTAGTTAGTGTTGAACTCACCAGTGCGGACAATGATGTTGCCAGCATCGTCGCGGGTGATGTTTGTTCCTTTTCCTGAATCAAGTTCACCAACCTTTCCGGTCTGGTCCCAAATCTCGATTTTCTGAGTGTCCTTGTTTTGGAGGTAGAATTTACCGTTTACAGCCACACCCTGGCGGGCAGACGTGTGGAGAGGAGCCACGTCAGTGTTCATCCACAAGCATTTAAGATTGTGGTCCATTGCAGATTTAGCATTGGTTGAAGGGGCAGATACAGCCAAGCTGGCAATTAAAGCTGCTCCAAAGAGTAAATTTGTTTTCATTTTTGTTTGATTTAAATAGTTAATAAATAGTTATTTGATTATGATTTTTTTGATTTCTCTTTCTGTTGCGATGAGGTATAGCCCAGAAGTCAATCCCGATGTTGGCAGGATGGTCGTTCCTACGTCGCATTTTTCTGTAGCCAGACATACACCCAGACTGTTGAATATGCGCACATCGGAATCGTAAGGCATTGCTATTTCCACGGCAGATCCGATGCTGCGGATGCTGATTGTGTCTTCCTCGATGGCTGATGCGCCGGCGTTGTCGCCCACGACGACAGTCATTGACGTCTTTTCAGAGCCGAAAGCCGCTTCAAGACGGTAGCTGCCTGTAGCTTTGAACGAAACCGTATTGTCGGAAATCTCAACTCCATTTTCGGGGTTGCACGACAACCGGTATCCTGCAATGTCGGCGTTGACGAGATAACCATCGCCGTTGTATCCATAGACGACAGGTCGGAACGAGTCGTTGACGTTAAGTTTCTTCGAGTAGTCGGCAAACGCAATCGATGCGATGTTGCCGTCGGTAGTCTTCGGAGCCGTCAGGAACCAGCCGTTTCTCACTTTCCTCAGGTTTCCGTCGCTTGGGCGGTTCAGAGTGCCGAGTGCTTCTGAATATATGGTCGACGATCCGCCGCCGTCAAAATTCAAGGCGTCGTTGCATCCTGCCATAATCATCATTCCAGCCAGCTCTTTTGATGTCACACCATCGGAGATTCCGGCGTTGAACTTGTCGCCGTCGACAACCATCAGTATCATTTTTGATCCAGACTGGTCGGTGCCTATGGCTGTGCGTGGACGACGGTAGGAGAGATGGTCGAGCAACTTGTCGGTGTCGAGAATCTTTCCGTCCTGCAGAATCATCGGGCATCCTCCGCTCATTTCCGTGATTTGGTCCACGACTTTGCCGTTGAGCGTGAATGTCGGTGTAATCTCAACGATGTCGCCAATCTGCAGTTTCTGCAGCGGCTCCATATACCACGAAGCATTGGCAGAGAGAACGATGCCTCCTGACGGGATGGCCATGTTTCCGGCATTTGACTGTGGAAGCCCAGTGATTCGGAATTTGGAAGTGCCATGTGCCGACAGTCCGCCGTCGACAGCTACAGCCGCCACCTCCACACCTGATGATTTAGTGCCTGTCGAAGTGCCGTATTTGTCGGTGTAGATGACAAAATCGTTTGACTCGCGCGGAGTGTTTACGCTTTTTGCCGACATTTGTCCTGTTGCGGTCGAAGTCAGTCTGAACGTTGTGTAAAACTGTCCGAAATGCAGGTTTTTTCCAGCGTCCGCACCTACGGAATACCAGTCAGTCGTGCTTCGTGCGGTCTTGAATATCTCTGAGTCTACCACGGTTGTGCCGATAGGGCCGTTGGCTGAAAACAAGTCGGCGTTTACACCTGCAAAATATTCATTTGCTTTGTCGTCGTTGTTCTCAATCATTTGCGGAATCGTGAGATTTGTCTTCAAATTGTTGTTGCCGCAGATTGTCTTTATTTGCACGATAGGATTGGTGAGGTCGGTGGTTGTGAAAAACACCCGTTGCCTGTCCGCTCCAGTCAAGTCCAGAATGGTCAACGTTGTGCCTGGACCCACTTGACAATGCTTCAGTGTGTCGACAGCATATTCCTTGCCCAACACAGTCCATTTTGCGGAAGGTTGGGCAAAGACTGCTGAGATTGAAGATATTAATAGTACAAACGCGATAGATCTCATTGCTACAAGTTTATTCTTTTTCCAGTAATCGGTTCAATGGTCAACGACTTTCCATCGGGCAAAGTCACCGTGTGCCGCACACTGTCGCTGTTGACAACATACATGACACGCTTGCCTTTAGGGCTTTCCCAGATGGCGCCTTTCACCACATAGTCCTTGCCGAATGTGTGGACATCGACGATAGGATTGTCGCCCGTAGGAATCACCTCAGCGATGTAGCGCCCGCCGGTAAACACGTCGTGCTGCTTCTTGCGCAAGTTTGTCAGATTGCGCAGGAACAAAGCCTCATACTCAGCCTTCTCGTTTACCCAAAGCAGGCGAGGGTCGACCCATCCGAGTTGGGAGCCGTAGAGGAAGCATTGCATGTTTTGATAGCGGAATTCGCCTTTTGTCACATCGGTGTATGGCGAATACGTGTAAGCGCACGTAAGCACTCTGTCGGAATAAATCAGCGGGAACAGCGGAACGATTTTGCAGTCGGGATTGTGCGGAGTGTTAACTGTCAGCAGGATGTCGAAGCAAGGAATGTAGCATTCGGCATTCTCTTCCGAGAAAACGATGTTGTCTTTACGCAGGTGGCTTTCGCGCAATTCAGCCATCATGTCGCGGTAAGAGTTGTACCAGAACTCGCCTCCTCCCTTCGGATGGTTGTGGTTGCTGGCATAGCAGGGGTAGGGTGCGGCTGCTGCCACCTGGTCAATGTAGAGACCGTTGGTGTGCAGGCGGTCCTGTATGCTGTCGGCCAGTTCAAGAATGATGTTTTTCCAAATTGGCGACGACGGGCAAGTCACGGTGTTAGGAACAATTGAAGTGGGATACACCTCAGTGTAGAGCGCACCGTCAGGGCGTCGGCAAGAGGCATCTTTGCCATTGCGGGCAGCATAGCTCTCCGTTCCGGGGTCCCAAAGGCGTCCGTTGATGTAAGGAAGCACCTGGCATCCGCGGTTTCTCACTTGCCGTACTATAGGCTCGAATTTCGGGTTTGCCGGGAAATAGTCGGGATAGTGGGAGTCGTAGCTGTGGTGGTGCCAGAAGTACCAATGAAAGCAGATGCTGCCGCCGAAATAGTCGATAGCCTTGTTGACAGCGACCACCGTTGTGTCGCCAAGATATTTGGCGCGCATCCACAGATCTTTCTTCTCCAGCCATTCGGGGATGTTGCGCTCTTTCAAAGTTTTGCAACCCCAAGGCGTTGAGAGAGCGAACGGGCGGTACCATTTAACGGCAGCCTCGCTCCATCCGCCGGCGGTTGTTCCAGTAACAGTGGTCCAAGGCACGTTGAATCTATGTGATGCCTTGTCGGTCCATCCGTATGATGCCGCCACCTCTGTGCGGAAGCTGACGGCACCGTCTTTTTCGCGGATGCGCATCATCTTTCCGCAGGCGTTGCGGTCTTCGGGCGAGAAGTAGAACGTACCCTTCTTAGAGTCGAGCATGATCATCTGCATCGACGCGTTCCATGAAGGATAGTTGGCTTCGTAGTCGCCGTTCTCTTTCAGAGCATATTCATTTCCCCATCCGCCGGGTGTGATCACCTTACCCTCTACAGGGGTGTCGATGGCGATGTTTGGGAATACGAAATTGGTTATAGTCCAATTGTCAGGCACGTTAGCTGACAGATTCCAACGCAGAAGGTCGGCATTGTCGTCGAGCGACACACGCATCTCCACGGGGTAGTTGTTGCCGTCGTATTTGAGGCGTGTGTGCCACGAGAATACAATAGCTTTCGACGTGTCGCAGTCTTCCTCCCTCCAGCCGTGGTAAACGGCATAGCGGGGCTCGATGGTAGGCGTTTCTCCCTGTTCGCCAAGATATGTCAGGCTCCATGGCTGTCTGTTGTCGCCTGGCTTTGCCATTTCCGTTCCTGCGAATTTCATTGAAACGATGTCGAAAGAGCCGTTGTCGGCAAATTCCATAGCGACATGTTCGTTGGCGATGCGGACGGTGCCGTTACCTTTGGTCACAGTAGTCTTGGCAATGGCTGGCAGAGCAGACAGGGAAGATGCTATGATTGCTGATATGACAAGTTTGTATGTCATTGTAGTATTCTGTAGTTTCTGTTAATAGTCAGGGTTGGTAAGATTCGGGTCGCGGTCGGTCTCGAGGCGTGGAATTGGCCACCAAGTGAATTGCGGAGCCCAGAATCTGTTCTTGTCGCGCACGCGGAGTTTCTCCTTGTAGGCTTCATACGACGGAATGTCGTTGAGGTCGTGGCGGTCGGAAGTCTTGAAACTTGGAATGTCGGTGTCTGCCAATCCCTCATAGCGGATTTCCGGCAAAGGCTGTCCGTAGGTTGGGTACTCATTGAGCAAGTCGCCAATGCCCCAGCGGCGCACGTCGACAAACAGCAGTCCTTCAAGTACAAATTCCACTTTTCGCTCACGGCGAACCAATTGTTTCATTTTGTCGACATTTCCTATTCTGTCGGCTGAAACTTCCGGCATTCCAGCGCGTTTGCGTATCTCGTTGATGGCATTGTAGACCGATTCGTCCAATTCTCCGAGTTCAATCTTCGCTTCGGCGTAGTTGAGCAAAATCTCGGCATAGCGCATTAGGATGAGGTTTGACGAAGAGCTCATCAGCTGTTCTGTTGTCTCGTTTGCATATTTGCGCCACACATATCCCACACCGTTGTTTACGAGCGACGGGCTTGTTCCTGTCACATCGACGTTGTTGGCTGTATACCATTTGTTGCGGCGTGGGTAGAAGCTCGTTTTCGAATCGTAGATGTTGATAACGCATTTCAGCGGATTGTTGCCGTCGGTGTTGGTGTAGTATACCGTATCCATGTGTCCTGCAAGAGTCGCATTGAATCGAGGGTCGCGGTTCTTGGTCGGGTGCTTAGGATCGTAGAGCGGCGACTCGTCGATGCGTTTGCCGTCAATACATTCATAGGTATCGGCGATAATGCTGCTCGGGAAACGCACAGAAGAACCATAGTTGCGTGAAGAATGTCCGTAGCCCACAGTGTGCAGTTTCTTTGATCCGGAAGTGGAATACATCAGCTCCCAAAGGCATTCGTCTCTCACGTCGCTTTTAGCCTGTCCTGTAAGGTTGAACAAATCGTCGAATTTCTTTGCAAGATGGCGTTTGCCGATTACCTTCGAGGCAGCTTCGGCGGCTTGACGGAAATAATCCTGTCCTTTGTTGTCAACGTTGAAACTTCCTGCAAACAGGCAGATGCGTGAAATCAGACCGTAAGCCACAGATTTGTCAACACGTCCGCGTTCTGTTGCCGTCCAAGGCAGACTGTTGGCGGCATCGTTGAGGTCTTTTGTCAGGAAGTCGATGATTTCACCTTTTGGTGTGCGTCCTTCTTTATACTGCTCGATGGTCACGGGCGCGGTGAAGAAAGGCACATCGCCATAGGCTGAAATCAGATTATAGTAGGCATAAGCGCGGAGCACGCGGGCTTCGGCATAATATTGCTTTGCTTTGTCCGACATAGTCTCGATTGACGATTCAGCACCTGAAATCACAGAGTTGGCGCGTGCGATTATGCCGTATTCTCCAGACCAGAATGCTTGGATTTTGACATTGTCGGGGTTCAACGCTCCGCCCGCGCCGATGCTCTTGTTTTCGTCCTGCTCAAGTCCGTAGGCTGTGTAGTGGTCGAGCACGATGCATGCCGGGACAGACCAGTTCATGTCGAAATAGAGCTTCTGATAGGTGCCGGTCACGCCTTCTTTCAATCCTGCCTCCGACTTGTAGAAACCGACGTTGTCGTAGGCTGGATTATCTTTGTCGAGGAAGTCGGAGCATCCAACGACTGCTATGGCAGCAGATGCAAGAATATATTTTGATAAAGTCTTAATCATTGTTTTTTTGATGTTTAGAATTCAACATTTAAGCCAAACACGAATGTCTTGTTGAGAGGGTATAGGCTCGCTCCCGAGCTTACGCTGTTCTCTGGGTCGAAACCTTCGTAGAAGTTGTCTTTTATAGTAAACAAGTTCTGCGCGCTCGCATATACTCTCAGCTTTGAGATGTGTGCAGCCTTTGTGATAGAAGAAGGCAGAGTGTAGCCGAGAACGATGTTCTTGAGTCTGCAATATGCTCCGCTCTTTACCCAGAAAGAGGAAATCATATTGTTGGGGTTTGTCGCGTTCGGATCCTCGAGCAGACGCGGGAATTTGGCGTCGGGGTTTTCGGGAGTCCAATAGTCAAACTGATATTTGTAGATGGTGTAGTTTCCACACAACGCTCTTGCGCCGGCGCCGGAGTAGTATACGTCCTTTTTGCCTACGCCCTGGAAGAAGGCTGAGAAGTCGATTCCTTTCCATTGCAAACCGAGAGTCAGACCGAACTCGTAGCGAGGAGTCGGGTTGCCGATGATTGTGCGGTCGTGGCTGTCGATTTTGCCGTCGGGCACACCGTCAGGACCGGAGATGTCTTTATATTTAATGTCGCCTGGAGCCACGTTGGCTTTGTTGCCGCCATACACAGGCGATGCGTCAATCTCTTCGCGCGACGAGAAGTATCCGTCGGCTACATATCCGTACCACGAACCGTAAGGCTTGCCCTCGGTGGTCAGTGTGGTTCCGCTTTTATATTCTTTGCCGTAAAGGTTGATCACTTTGTTTTTTACATCAGAGATGTTTCCCTTTATGTAGTAGTCAACATTGCCAATTCTGTCTTGCCATGCGATTGAGAATTCCCAACCGTTGTTTCTCATCGAACCGGCGTTCTCCCAAGGAGAGGTCATTCCTACGAACAGAGGCACGGGGAATTGTTGCAGCATTTCGTCGATGTTGCGCACGTAATAGTCGAAACTACCGCTCAATCTGTTTTTCAGGAAAGCGTAGTCGACGCCGATGTCGAACTGGTGTGATTTCTCCCAAGTGATGTCAGGGTTTGCAAGCTGAGTCTGTGCCACGCCCGGAGAAAACTCTTTGTCAAACCAGTATCCATAGCCTGTCGCACTTCCGATGGATGCCGAATAAGGGTAGTAGCTGCTTATCGCCTGATTGCCCAACAGACCGTATGATGCTCTCAGCTTGAAGTTGTCCATGACGTTTTTGGCAGATTCCCAAAATGCCTCCTCCGAGATTCTCCATCCAGCAGAAACAGAAGGGAAGAAACCCCATCGATTGTTGCCGATGAATCGCGACGTTCCGTCGTAGCGTCCGTTGACCTCAAACAGGTATCTGTTGTCGAAAGAATAGTTTACTCTGAACAGGTATGAGAGCATCGCCCATGCGTGGCGTGCGCTTGAGTTTGTCATTGTCGCCGCATCGCCATTGTTCAAGTCTTGATAGCCGTCGTAATAATAATTCTTTCGTCCGGCAACAAGGTATGTGTAGTTGAGCTCTTCCGACTGGAAGCCCATCAGTACTTTAAGATAATTCTTGCCGAAAGTGTTTTCGTATGTTCCAATCAGGTCGTATTGCTTGCGCACTTGCTTTGTGCGTTGGTCCGACATCGATGATCCTGTTGTCGGGAACGAGCCTTTGAAAGCTCCGTTCTCGTATGTGTCGTAAGGCTTTACGAATGCGTTTGTCTCGCCATCGTTGCGCTTCCAGGTGTATGCTCCGTAGATTGAAAGACCTTTCAGCGGAGTGATTGTCAGCGATGTCTTGATGATATATTCAGGAGCAGTGCTGTTTGATGTGCATCCTGTTCTGACCATTGCTATAGGGTTTGTGCCGTTGATGCCGTATCCGTATGTTCCATCGGCGTTGATTCCCGACATAATAGGTGTCATTGTCAACGCTTTGCCGATGATATTGGCAGGGGAGTCCATAACGGGCGATGTGGCATTGGCTTGGCGCACGCTGGCATCGATTCCCAATTTCACCCATTTGTTGATTTTCATGTCGGAGTTCAACCGCAAAGATGTGCGTGAGAACTTGTTGTTGTCAATCAAACCGTCTTGTGAGTAGTATCCGGCAGAGGCGAAAACTTTAATGAATTCGCTGCCGCCGCTCACGCCCACGGAGTAGTTTTGCACAAGAGCCGAGCTCTTTATCACTTCGTTGCGCCAATCCGTGTCGTAATAGTTGATTTGGTCAACTCCACCGTTCTTGTATATGTCGATTACGTTTGTGTAAAGTGGTTGTTGTAGAGCATTTTGACGAGCAACGTCGACAGCCTGCATATATTCGATGGCAGTTGCCGGTTCGGGCAGGGTGGTAGGGGTGTTCATTCCTACGTAGCCGTTGAAAGTAACTGTCGGTTTGCCTTCGTAGCCGCGTTTTGTAGTAATCAGGATTACACCGTTTGACGCGCGCGAACCGTAGATTGATGCAGAGGCGGCGTCTTTAAGAACTGATATCGTCTCGATGCTGTTGAGGTCTATTCGGTTGAAGTCGCCCTCCACGCCGTCGATAAGAATGAGCGGTGATGTGGATGAGTTGAGCGATCCCAGTCCTCTGAGTTTAAGAGAGGCTTGGTCGTTGCCAGGCTGTCCGGAGCTCTGCACTGCTGTAAGTCCCGGCACGATGCCCTGGAGGGCAGAAGAGCCGTTGGAGACGTTGGCTCTGAGGATGTCCTTGCTGTTGATGCTCTGTACGGCACCGGTAAGGTTTATTTTCTTCTGAGTTCCGTAGCCCACAACGACCACATCGTCAAGGGCAGTTGCCGTCTGACGCATGACAATATCCTTTTGTGTTGCCTTCTTTGCATCGATTGTTATCGTCTCAGAACCTACAAACGTGAATTTCAATTTGGTCGGAGAGTTCAATTCAATTGAATATCTGCCGTCTGCGTCTGTAACGCCGAGCGTGTTGCCGTCCTTGTTTGTGACGGCGACTCCGATCATCGGCTCTCCGCTTTCATCAACGACTCTGCCTTGCACTGTGAATGCTTGGGCAAGCGCCGTTTGCGACATGGCGAGAAATGCAAGAATCATGGAGGCGTTTAAAAATCTTTTCAGCTTCATTATTCGTTTTTTTATCTTGGTTTGTTTATGTTTTAATCAGTATTCTCAGAGAGAGGAATGGCTTGCTTATTGGTTGTCGAAAGCTCTGATTCGGGCATTGGCGCATGCGCCTATCAGTCCTACCTGGTCGCCAAGTTGTGAAAGCACGATTTTTGTGTCTTCGTTGACAAGGTTCAGGGAGTAGCGTCTCACCAATGTTTTTATCGGTTGGAGGATGTAATCGCCTGTCATTGAGAGGTTTCCTCCGATAACCACTTTCTCCGGGTTGAAAATGTTGATCAGCCCGGCGAGCCATCTTCCGAGCACCTGTCCGATGCCTTCTACAAGCTCGATGCACAGGAGGTCTTCTCGGTTGACGGCGTTTATGATGTCGTTGAGCGACACGTCGCCCTCCGATTTGAATTTCTTTGCAAGGATTGAGTTCTCGCCAGCTTTCAGTCGCTCTATCAGTTTGCGGTGCAGGGCGTTGCCTGAGGCCTCGGTCTCAAGACAGCCTTTCTTTCCACAGTGGCACATAATTTCGTTGTTGAACGTGACCATGTGTCCCAGCTCTCCGGCGAATCCCGACTTTCCACGGTAGATTTTACCGTCGAGAATCATTCCGATGCCGAGTCCCCATCCGATGTTGACAAAGATTACGTTTTTTTCGTTTGAGCAGTTTCCGAAAGTGTATTCTCCGAGAGTCATTGCTCTGGTGTCGTTCTCGATGCACGACTTGATTCCGATTTTCCGTGTCAAGACATCGGCGAGCGACTGCTCCTCAAAGTTGAAACGGCTGTAGCTGTAGCCTGATTTTGGATTTACGCGTCCGGAGATGTTCAGGTTTATGTTGATGATGTTGCTTTTGTCAACATCGAGAGTGTCGATAAAATGTTTTATGATTTCGCAAAGACGGTCAAGCCCGGCAGGGGTGTTCTCGAAGTTGTAGGGAATGCCTGTCTGTTTCTCGACCATGTCGCCGCAGAAGTCGATAAGCCCTATGCTTACGGACTCGTTGCAGATGTCTACTCCTGCGAAATAGCATGAATCAGGGTTCAATCCGTAGAGCACGGGATGGCGTCCGCCGTTTGTCTCCAGCTTGCCGCGCTCCTCGATGATGCCCATTCCGACAAATTCTTCCACGAGTTTCGTGATTGTCGGGATGCTCAATCCGAGCGATTTCGCCAAGTCGGGCAGCGTGTAGTAGCCGTTTTTCATAAAAAATGAAATGACGCGCTTCTTCACCGCAGCGTTTTTGGTGCCTTTTCCTATTTCGTGTATTAGGGTAGAAATCATTCTTTATATTAATAGTGTATTATGTCAATCGTTGCTTTTTCTTGCGGCAAAGTAAATTAAAAAATTCGGCATAACCAAATTTTTTAATTAAAAATATTGTGGTTAATAAAATTTTTTCGAAACTATTTGGGGAGATAATAAAAATATTTACCTTTGTGGAACCCAAAAAACAAATGCACTAACAAAAATGCTTGATAGAAGAACCTTTATAAAAAGTTTGGCGGCATTGGGCGTTGCTGGTGTGATGCCTCAAAGCTTGAAGGCTGGCGTAGGTCTTGGCGACGAGGCCATGCCGCTGCTTGCTGTGAATAACAATGCGCTTAGAATCACCGGCACTTTCCTGGACGAGATTTCGCACGACATCCCGCACCAGAACTGGGGCGAGAAGGAGTGGGACGCGGATTTCCGCTATATGAAGGCGATAGGGATCGACACCGTTATAATGATTCGTTGCGGATACAGAAAGTTTATCACATATCCTTCGGCATATCTGGTGGGAAAAGGGTGCTATGCGCCTTCGGTCGACTTGCTTGACTTGTTTCTGCGTTTGTCAGACCGTTATGGGATGAAGTTCTATTTCGGACTGTATGACTCGGGTGTTTACTGGGACACCGGCGACATGACAATGGAGATGGAGCATAACCGGTTTGTTGTCGACGAGGTGTGGAATAAGTATGGGGCAAAGCATAAGAGTTTCGGCGGATGGTATGTCAGCACCGAAATTTCGAGAAAGACAAAAGGCGCTGTCTCGGCGTTCCATACGTTGGGCAAGCAGTGCAAGGATGTTTCGGGCGGTTTGCCAACGTTTATCTCTCCGTGGATTGACGGCAAAAAGGCTGTCATGGCGTCGTCGTCGACCATCACAAAGGAGAATGCCGTTACGATTGCCGAGCACGAACGCGAGTGGGATGAGATATTCTCCGGAATCCACGATGTGATTGACGCATGTGCCTTTCAGGACGGGCATATCGACTACGATGAACTTGACGCATTTTTTGAGGTCAACAAGAAACTTGCCGACCGTTACGGCATAAAGTGCTGGACAAACGCAGAGACCTTCGACCGCGACATGCCGATAAAGTTTCTTCCGATAAAGTTTGACAAGTTGCGTATGAAGCTTGAGGCGGCGAAGCGTGCCGGATACGACAAGGCTATAACGTTTGAGTTCTCTCATTTTATGAGTCCTCAGTCGGCATATCTTCAGGCGGGGCATCTGTATGACCGGTATAAAGAGTATTTTGGCATAGAATAAACCATTAAACAATGTATTATGATCGTAGGAAAGGTAAATATGAGGTATGTCGCGTTTGTCGCCGTGGTGGCGGCAGTGGGCGGATTCCTGTTTGGCTATGACACGGCAGTCATATCGGGGACGATAGACACCGTTGCGGGCCAGTTCTCTTTGGACGCACTCCAGAAAGGCTGGTATGTGGGTTGTGCTCTGGTGGGCAGCATCTTTGGCGTGTCGGTGGCTGGAATGCTTGGCGACAGCATCGGAAGAAAGCGTTCGATGATACTGTCGGCGGTGCTGTTCACTGTGTCGGCGTTTGGCTGCGCTGTCTCGGCGACGTTCGCGGAGTTGGTCGCATATCGCATAGTCGGCGGTGTTGGCATAGGCATAGTTTCTGTGATTTCACCGTTGTATATCTCGGAAATGTCGGTGCCGAAGCATCGCGGACGGCTTGTGTCGCTGTATCAGTTGGCGATAACGGTCGGATTTTTAGGTGCTTATATGGCAAACTATGCTTTGCTGCAGTTTGAGCATACTGCATTGCTGTCTGGCAGCTCGTTTGTGGTCAAGGTTTTCGGATCTGAATCGTGGAGAGGAATGCTCGGCTTGGAGACATTGCCGGCTGTCGTGTTTCTTCTGATAATATTTTTCATTCCGGAATCGCCTCGTTGGCTGATGCTTAAGCGCCGTGAGGATGAGGCTATGGCGGTTGTAGGACGTATATATGAGAACAGGACTGATGTGGAAACAGAGCTTTCCGGCATACGCGCGTCTGTCGGCGAGGAAAAGCGCACCGAATGGAGCGAATTGTCGCAGAAGAGTGTGCGCAAGATGGTTATTGTGGGTGTCGCCATAGCGATTCTCGGACAGTTTATGGGAGTCAATGCCGTGCTTTACTATGGCCCGTCGATTTTCAGCGACAGCGGTCTGTCGAGCGGCGACTCTTTGTTCTACCAAGTGCTTGTCGGTTCGGTCAATATGCTGACAACGATTCTGGCATTGCTGATTATTGACAAAGTGGGACGCAAGAAACTGGTCTACTACGGTGTAGGCGGTATGATAGTGTCGCTGTTGCTCATAGCTGCATATTTCGCGTGCGGACAGACACTCGGCATCTCGCCGGTGGCTTTGTTGACGGTTTTCCTGGCATACATTTTCTGCTGTGCCATATCGATATGTGTCGTGGTGTGGGTGCTGCTCTCGGAGATGTATCCCACGAAGGTCAGAGGACTTGCAATGTCGATTGCCGGACTGTCGTTGTGGGTGGGCACCTATCTGATAGGACAGCTGACGCCGTGGATGCTCTCCACGCTTGCGCCTACAGGCACATTCCTGCTGTTTGCAGTGATGTGTGTGCCTTACATATTGATAGTGTGGCGGTTGGTGCCTGAGACCAAGGGCTTGAGTCTGGAGGAGATAGAGAAAATCACAAAATAGAAAAATCAATAAATATATTATAATATGAAAGAAAAAATACAGAATCTTGCGCAGCAATATAAGTCGGAACTCCTCGACAATGTGTTGCCGTTTTGGCTTGACAAATCGCAAGACAAGGAATATGGAGGATACTTTACGTGTCTTGACCGCTATGGAAAAGTCTTCGACACAGATAAGTTTGTATGGCTTCAGGGCCGTCAGGTGTGGCTGTTCTCGATGCTTTACAATAAATTGGAGAAACGGCAGGAGTGGCTCGACTGTGCGGTGCATGGCGGAGAGTTTCTAAAGAAATATGGTCACGACGGGAGTTTCAACTGGTATTTCTCGCTCGACAGGGCGGGCAATCCGCTGGTTGATCCATATAATATCTTTTCGTATACATTCGCAACGATAGCGTTTGGGCAGCTGGGGCTTGCCACAGGCAATGATGAGTATAACGACATTGCCCGCCGCACGTTCGACATCATTCTGAAGAAGAAAGACAACCCGAAAGGCAAGTGGAGCAAGCTGCATCCCGGAACGCGCGACTTGAAAAATTTCGCGTTGCCGATGATTCTGTGCAATCTCGCATTGGAAATCGAACATTTGATAGAGCCTGAATATCTTAACCGCACAATCGACACCTGCCTGCACGAGGTGCTTGACGTGTTCTATCGTCCGGAGTTGGGGCTCGTCGTGGAGAATATGACAGTCGACAATCAGCTGAGCGACTCGTTTGACGGCCGTCTCGTAAATCCCGGCCATGGCATTGAGGCGATGTGGTTCTGCATGGACCTCGGCAAGCGTCTTGGCCGCAAGGATATTGTGGACAAGGCGGTCGACATAACGTTGAATATGCTCAACTATGGATGGGACAAGGAGTACGGAGGTATCTTCTATTTTATGGACCGCAAGGGCTGTCCGCCGCAGGAGCTGGAATGGGACCAGAAGCTGTGGTGGGTGCATATTGAAACGTTGATATCGTTGCTTAAAGGCTATAGCCTTACCGGAAACGAGGAGTGCTGGAAATGGTTTGAGAAGGTGCACGAGTATACATGGGCGCATTTCAAGGACAAGGAGGCTCCGGAATGGTTCGGCTATCTCAATCGCCGTGGCGAGGTTCTGTTGCCTTTGAAAGGCGGCAAGTGGAAGGGATGTTTCCATGTGCCGAGAGGATTGTATCAGTGTTGGCAAACGTTGGAGGATATCTCCCGCAAGGAAAAGTAGTGTTTCTTCATTATAAGGCGAAGGGAATGTGTGGAATGTGATATTCCGGCATTCTCTTCTTTTTTTGTCAACTTCGACTACGAGGAACCGAACTCAGACTGTCAGCTCACTATTTGGCAATAGCCCAAATCCCATTTTCTCAAAAGCGCATCAGGCGGCCACGTTCATGGTCGCCCGACACCTTGTCTGCATCCGAATCACACCTTTTCAGTCCACGCTTATCCCGAACTCGCATTATATGGTGGATTCTCCGTGTGTTCCATCACGTCCTCCTTTCTTTATTGGGATTATACTTCGGTTAATGTTCGTTGCGGGCGGAACATTTCCGCCCGCAACGGCTTACTGCTTCCTCAAGGTAGGCAATGCTCCTTTAAGTTCGTAACGCCACTTTGAGCCTGCGTTCTGCAAGGCGGTGTTCATGGCATCAACGGCTTTCTGCCAGGTA
>OOCI01000407.1_pt1 | contig 41861 bp, 32 predicted proteins | sample 1671761 | NCBI WGS metagenome assembly OOCI01 (sample SAMN06348190, study PRJEB24527) | human gut metagenome | biome: human gut; feature: ankylosing spondylitis patient; material: feces | host: Homo sapiens | place: China | collected 2015-10
ATAGATATATCTATTTATTTTTATTGAAGTAAAAAATATAAAAATTTTTCATACCAACGTCCGTACCAACAAACCGAAATTATTACCGGAGTACTGGTCTGTGCGCTCCTCATTCAGGGTCTTAGGCACGCTTTCTCTCTCTTGCTGCCACTAATCGCGCCTGCTGTGTTGGCAACAAGAATAAGGATATGTGATAATGTAGTATACCCCTATATTCATAGACCGTGAAGCCCTGACCATTATGGGCGTCCCTTTCCCTCCTAGGAAGCCTGGGAAAGCGTGGCGGCAGCCATTGGGTCAAACATGTTCTAGGGCTATGAGCCAACCAAGCGGGGCATTGAGATCATCCGTGATTATACGACCTGCAAAATAAGTTTTGATGCTTTTATCAGGGCGGCGAAGCATAATGCCTACAGGGAAGGGCGTTGAGAGAGGTCTGAATAGCGTAGGCTTTTTCTTGTTTCGGATGAAATTGGATGAATTTGCGGCTTGACCAAATGGGTGTTTTTGGGTGAAGTTTTGGGTATGATTACTTTGGATACCCTGAACATCACCCCGGAGATGCTCCGACTCATCGCCCAAATTGACGAATTCAAGGGCGCATGGAAGGCGTTAGGCTCTCTGGCCCCGGAGCGGCTTACCGCCCTGCGTCGGGTGGCTACCATCGAAAGCGTAGGTTCCTCTACACGCATTGAAGGAAGCAAACTTTCTGACCGTCAAGTGGAAAGTCTGCTGACGAACCTTTCCATCCGTGCCTTTACCTCGCGCGATGAACAGGAAGTGGCCGGATATGCGGAAACCATGGAACAGGTTTTTCAGTCATGGGAATATATCCCTTTGACAGAAAATCATATCCGCCAGCTTCACCGGGATTTGCTCCGTCACAGTGACAAAGATGAACGCCACCGGGGGCAGTATAAACATGCTCCCAACAGTGTGGCCGCTTTCGACGCTCACGGGCAACAGATAGGCATTGTCTTTGAAACCGCGTCGCCCTTTGATACGCCACGGCTCATGCAGGAGCTTGTGGACTGGACAAATGCCGAGCTGAACGCGGAAGAGTTTCATCCCCTCTTGGTCATCGGCATTTTTATCGTATCCTTTTTGGCTATTCATCCCTTTCAGGATGGCAACGGCAGACTTTCCCGCATTTTGACCGCTCTTTTGCTGCTCCGGTGCGGCTATGCCTATACGCCCTACAGTTCCCTGGAAAGCGTCATAGAGAACAGCAAAGAGAATTATTATCTGTCGTTGCGTCAAACGCAAACGAGTATCCGAACGGATTCACCAGACTGGCATCCGTGGCTACTTTTTTTCCTCCGGGCTCTGCATCAGCAGATGAAGCGCCTTGAACGAAAAATGGAGCAGGAACATATCGTCATGGCCGCCTTGCCGGAGCTTTCTTCGCAAATTCTGAATTATGCCCGTGAGCATGGGCGTGTGACAGTAAAAGATATGGTCATTCTTACTGGAGTGAGTCGGAATACTCTGAAAGAGCATTTTCGTAAGCTGGTGACCAGTGGGCAGCTTACCATGCAAGGGAGGGGGCGAGGAACGTGGTATATTTGAAAGATTGAGTAGGGACTTATCTACTTTGTTTTGTGGGTAGTGTACGAGAATGTTCGCACTTTTTTTGACAAGTCTGGAGTCTGGTAAGGGTCACAGAGTTTGTCAGCAATACATGAAAGTTCACGTTTGCCATTGAAACATATCCAGCAGTGAGGTACCTCTCAGAGAAAAAATGGGGACTGGAACGGTATCTCAACATGAAAACTTTTAGCGAACTCGATTAAGAAGGAAGTCGCTAACCAATTGGACCACTCTTTGTGCGAAATTTTCTGGACGTTACCGCTCCTTTTGAGTCGGATATGGTTTCGTGTCGCAACAAACCTCTAACCGATTTCAGGAGCCACCTCCATTTTTCAAATGTGCGAAACTTTCCTCACACTGCCCCAAAAGTATTAAGCAAAATTCAATATGGTCGTTCCATCTATGGTGTTGACGCCAGCTTCGCCCAAAAGTTGCTCTATCCAGTCAATAGCTTGTCCTCGTGCATTGCATCTGGAAAAGAAAGCCCGTTGCTTTGCTCTGGTAAAAGCAACAAAAAATGTGTTCAGCTCCTCACGCTTATTCGGTATAAGGCTCCACCAAGTTTGATTGTCGAGCCCGTAAAATATCATGGTGTGGAATTCAAGTCCCTTACTTTTATGAACGGTCATAAGAGCGACTTGACCAATCCCTTCAAATTCATCCAGAGTCTCCTTCCAGTTGCTGCTATGCTCCGCACATTCTTTCAGAAGTGTGACAAATCCCGTTCTGACTCTCTCAAAGTCCTCTTTTCGCTGATACGCAGGAAAGGCTTGCCGTAGTGTTGCTGGTGTTACGAATTCAAAAAGCATTTTGACAATTTCTTCAGCTGAATTTTGATCAGGTTGGTGCTGCACAAGTCTTTCTTTTAATTGCTGAATAAATACTCCGAGCCTATTCTGTAGCCGTTGTTGCAGGTGCTCATCAGCCGAATTATCAGCCTCCAGAAATTGCTGGTTCCATTGGGCCAATTCCCAGTTTTCCGGACTGCGCTCCATTGTGCCTAATCGAAGTAACGGGAGGAATATACCGGTCAACTCCTCACCAAGAAGATCTTGTATTTTAATTTCACCGACTGCTCTGTCCACATTCCTGATGCGGAGTTCCTGTTGTTCAAAAGCAGGGGCTATTTCTCGTTCCACATCGTTTGCCCGCATTCTGATCAGAATTGCAACATCATGAGCTTTAATACGTCCGGAGAGGACTTCACGACTAATCCATTGGGCTAAATAATTACTTTCGAGATCTGGCCTCTGGAATTCCCATATGGCAGATACTGCTCCTTCGATTGCACGAGTTCCTCTTGCCTGTACCTGTTCTGTGTTACTGTCTATCTGGCTGGCTATTTTATATTGAATACGCACCAAGCTTTCATGTGAGCGCCAGTTTAAAAGTAGCGATACGCGTCTGGCTGAAAAATCAGTCTCAAATCGGGTGAAGGCATCAGGCATGGCCCCAGCCCAGCCCATGATGCGTTGCTTATCATCGCCGACGGCTGTAAACACTGCCAGCCTGTCTGCAAAGGCTGTTTTGAGCAAATCGTACTGAGCGTAGGTGGTATCCTGAAATTCATCCAAAAAGACAACAGGGTATGTCATCTGCAGGGCTTTGCATATGTAGGGATTGCTTTGCAGCAGCAGTTTTACGAGCCGGTTGAGCATGGAGAAGGACACCAATATCTCAGCCCCTCCAGAAAACTGTTGCTCCCAGTACAAGGCTAATGCTCGTTGCATGTCAGAACCATTTGACAGATCAATAGGCAGATCTGTCAAAGACACTTTCTTTTCAAAAAACTGGCTATTTACCGTGTGAAAACCGTGACGGTTGAGAAACTCATCATAGTCTCTCCGACCTGGCATAACGATTTTATACGCACGAGAGGAATTATATGGTTCTGGCAGAGCAGAGCGGAGCCTGTCCCAAAGCCCTTTGGTAAAGGCATCAAAGGTCATTGAATTAAAACGCCGTGCCTGCTCTGCGGGACAACGCTTTGCAACTCTCTCCGCAAGGTTACGGGCGGCGTCCTTTTTGAAACTGATGGCCAAAATGCGTTTGGGGGTTAGGCAAATACCTGTCTGGAGCAAGTAGGTCGCTTTTTGTGCCAGGAATTCCGTCTTGCCCGCTCCTGCGCCAGCAGTCACAAGGATACTGCGCTCATTTTCTCGTAAGGCTTCCCATGCGTTGTCTTCTAAGTCGCCCACCCCCTGAGGTTGCCAATTTTCTTTGTTTACGTGGCTCATGCTTCTCCCTCTGACAGGTTGAGCTTATCTTTAACATATTCAATGAGAGCCTTGAGTTCAGCAGGTGCGGACGCGTCGACACTATCATCTTGGATACGCGAAAAGGCTGCCAAATGAGTTTCTGGTTTACTCCCATCCAAGAATAAATATGGATACCATGTAAAGGTGGAGTCATAGCTCGAGGGATACAACTCTGGATGCCCTTCCTTTTTTAAGGTTCTGCTCTTTTTTTTCTGTACATTCTCTGAATCGTCTTGGGGGCCGCTGCCACCGGGCTTAGGCACTTGATAAGCATTTGGAAAGGCACGCAGCATGGCAAAATCAAGATCTATGGGATAGGAAAAGAAAATACCGTTCTCTTGAAATGCCTTGATCCAAGTTGTACGGCTTTCACCCAGAAGCTTCTGAGCGCTAAGCCGAGTAACTTTATCAGGAGTGACTTCAGTGTACTGGTATTGAGGACTCGCCCAGAATTTGTTTTGGATCTTCTTCAGATTCTGGAAGCAGTTTTGTATGATTTTTGGCCCACCATGTTTGCGTCCAAGATCAAGATCAAGCAGCGTTGCATGAGGGATACCAAGATCATTCAGCAGGCGCCAGAAATGATTCACAAAACGCCCACCGAGCGGGACAACGGGAACAAATGAGGGATCGAGAGAAATCCCCATCTTTTCCGCAAGGCGCGGTATGATGAAGCGTTCGGAATCTCCCTCTCCTAAAATTACGAACCGCGCAAAGTACAGTTCAGGATAGGCTTTGACAGCCAGTCTGACGTAGCGGCTTGCCTCCTCAGGCTCTTTCGGCAAGGTCAGTGCGCGAATCGACGAACTTCGGTTTTTTCGCTCCAAACGCAGATATCTGACTTCTTCTGGCTCGATCCGGCCCAAGATTGCCGGTGAATGGCTGGACAGTAAAACCTGTGCGGAAGAAAATGTCCCTATCTCTCTCATCAGTTTGATGATACGGGATAGAAAAAAGGGCGATAGGCTGTTTTCTGGCTCTTCAATAGCGAGGATTGTCAGGTAAACGCGGTGCAGTTTATCCTGTTCAAAACAGCAGGTATCAGCAGGCAATGTGAAAGCGTCCTGCTCGGTTTCGAGTGTCGCCGCAGTAAGGGCGATATGGAAGAGTGAGCGCTGACCGTCACTCAGCTCAGATAAGCGGTGTTCCTGTCCTGCTTCATCAGGCATGAAGGTGAACTCGGCTTTACGCACAAGCTCCTCAATGCTGTTTTCGACGAGCCGCAAACATGGCGCGCTGTCCGTGTCTGCCTCGTGAACCTGCTGCCACCGTTTTGAAAGACGTTTCAGCAGAAAGTCCGCTGGCTCTTCCTGGCGGAAAGCAGTCTGGATCTCCCCGGCTTTTTCAGCACTTTCGTTCCTGAATTGCATCGACCATTTGGCAGCCTGCCAGAGCCGACCTTTGAGGAGCGATGTGACTTGCGTCGTCGCGTCACGATTGGCAGGCAGGTAGATAAACTGAATGGAAGAGCGCTCTGCCGCATGCACTCTGGGGCATTCTTCCCATGTGAAGCCTTCATTCTGAGATAATATCCAACGTGTGTCCTGTTCGATTGCCCCTTCAGGCGTGCCGTCATCCGTCCATGTTGCCTGTAGTCTGATCCGAGCTTTGAGAGGCTCTCCCTCGCCGGATGCGGACATCTGGTTGAAAAATTCCGGAACCGCATTATGCGAAGAATTTTCCTGTTCCGCTAGTTCAGGAAAGCCAAGAATCACTTCGATAAACAGTTGAGCTCCGGTTTGCAGTCCCTGTCTATCAACAGGAATATGAAAATCCCGGCGCTGTATTGTCCGCTGGGCAGACGATGTCCCAAACAGGCGAGATACCGCTTGAAGCACGGCGGTCTTTCCGGAACCGTTCCCGCCAACGAGTGCCGTCAATATCTCTTCAAACTTGAGTTCGACGACCTCATTCCCGAAACAACGAAAGTTCTTCAGCCGTATCTTTTCGATTTTCATTCTTGATTACCTTTGGCCGCCCGCGCCCAAATCCCCGCCGTGGGCAGCCCTCAATTTTTACCAGGGGAATGCAGGAGAACCGGGGGACCAGAGTTCCACACTTTCTGCATGATCTTCGTAAAAGGATGGATCCGTCGTGACGCGAATGGGCTCCTTTCGGCCGGGAATCACATATTTGTAGTCTTTTTCCCCGGCAAGAGGCGCGGCTTCGTATCCTGGAGGCAGGAGCGCGGGTGTTTTAAGAACAGTGTCCAGATAGGGAAGATCATACAGCGGAGGATTTCGCTCCGGCATTTCCAGGGAGGAAAGTGTCAGCTCATCCAAATCAAAGCCGGTATTTTCCTGCTCCTGGATATTGGACTGAATATCGGATATGGCTTGCGTTCGTGCGGCGAACTGCCGCTCCCTTGAGACGAGCGCCAGTTCGCTGAACGCTCGCGGAAGGCGGGAGAGAATCGGCTGAAGTTTGCCGACAAACGCGCCAAACAAGCCGATGCGGTCGCGCAGCGTCTGATAAATATCGGCTTCGACCGTATTTTCATACAGCAGATTGATGATACGGATAGTTTCAAACTGCTGTCCAAGGCGATCGATACGCCCGATCCGCTGTTCCACCTTCATGGGGTTCCAGGGCATGTCGTAGTTGACAAGCGCTCCACAGAACTGGAAGTTGAGACCTTCAGCCGCGGCATCCGTACATAGCAGGATCTCCGCTTCTCCTTCCTTGAACAGTTGTTTTGTCTTTTCTCTCGATATGTGTTCCCAAGATTGGTTGTTCCAGCGTTCTCCACCTCTGCCGGAAAAACAGAGGATGGAAGCCGCCTTTCGATGCCGGATAAGCTGCTGTCTCAGAAAGTCCAGAGAATCCGTGTACTGGGTAAATACAATGATCTGCTTGTAGCCATCGCGTTGTAACTGCTCTATGATCAGCATCAGGGATTGCACTTTTGTATCGACAGGCAAACTCCTGGTGCATTTCAGCAGTTGTTTGATTGCCTGAGCTTCTTCAAATCGAAGGGATTTTTTCTCCAGTTTTTCCGCCTCATCGCTATCCAGGACGTCATCTTCCATATCGTCGTCGGGGATGTCTTCAAAAGACAGTTGCGTAACCGGCTCCCGCTGTTCCAGCATATCCAGGCGTTTTTGCAATGTCTGTTCAAGCGCATAAAAACTGCTGGCCAGGCGACGCCTGTAGATAGTCATGACAAAACCGACAGCTGTACGCTCATTTTGGGAGGCATTGTCGTAGGTTGAGGAAATGTAGTCCTCAACAGCCTCATACAGTTCCCGCTCTGTCGGACTGAGGGCAACAAGGAAGTCGGTAACCTTCCGGGTAGCAATTCTGGCGGCAAGTTTCCCTGCCCGATGGTAGCGTCTGAGCAGTTCTCGCGTATGGCGAGAGATCAGAACGCGCGTTGGGCTATAGAATTTCATAAGAGCCTGAGCATAGCGACGTTCTTCGGCCTGCAGCATTTTCAAGGGGATAGTGGAATCAGCGCGAAGAGCTTTCAATACCTTGTTTGCGATAATTTTTCGCTGGGTCGGCTCAAGTCGAATCGCATCGGCCAGAGAAAGAGGTTGATACCGCTCCTCCATCACGCGGAAGAGTCTGGCCATGAAAGCCAAATCCTTTTCATCGGGGGCGGGATGGGATGCAAGCTCAAAAAATTTCAGGAAGTGGTCGGCACTCCATTCTTCAGGCATATCAAGCAGGGAGAGAAGATCCCATACTTCCAGAGGCGCTACCTGCATGGGCGTAGCCGTCAATAAAATCAAGCCTTGCGTTCTTGATTTGAGGCTACGCATGAGGCGAAGCAGTTGATTGGGGGTATCTTTGGAAAGTTTTATACCTCCTTTACGTCTGGCATGGTGCGCTTCATCAAGAACAATAATATCCCACGGTTCCGCATTTTCCAATTGCTGTACTCTTTCCCTGCGACGCATAAGGTGGCTTGAAGCAAGGAGGATGGGCTGCTTATACCATTCATCATCCTCAACAGCCTGTCTATCTCTGCCCTGTAACGCCGGGGAAGGAAACCATTGCAACTGTTTGTCTTCATAAATAGGGACATTGAGATTGAATTTTTCTCTCAATTCGATTTGCCATTGGCGCAAGACAGCCTTGGGCGCAAGGATAAGAATTCTCCTGGCTTTGCCCGCAAGCCATGCCTGACGCAACAGCATACCGGCCTGAATGGTCTTCCCCAGTCCCACTTCATCGGCAATAAGCAGCTTGGGCGGCCAGTTGTCGTACATGCGGTGAAAGGCATGTACCTGATGCGGCCAGGGAACGACAGCGGAAGTCGCTTCGCCCACCCGTTCGCCGCCATCGGGACGCGCTGGCGCTTCGTGGATAAACTGCCACGTTTTCCTGAACGCATCCTCCACGTAGTCTTCAACAGGCTTTTCAGGCTCAATTTTTGAGGGTTGCGCTTTCTTCTGCCCCTTCAACCTGTTGGGAAGTTCACCGTCATCGGGCAAGAAATGCAGCAGGCATTGTCTGAGCGCCTGTCCCAATTCCAGAACAATGGCCGTTGGTTCCCTGTTGGCCCAGAGTCGCTGAAAAGAATTTTCATCAGCATCAAGATGGGCCGCATCATCTTTCCATGACCGGAAAACGTGAAAGGTATCCCAATTCTTTGTCCAGCCTGAAAGCGTTTCATTCAGACTGCCGTTAAAAACAAGCCTGTCCCCTGTCTTGTCTTCCACGATCCCGGCCTTTTCGTGGAAAAGCGCATGGCCGGGGCAGGGATGCTTTGTGGAAGGATCACAGGGTACGGCAACCCGGACTTCCAGATAGCCATTCGCTACCATCCAGGCGAGCAGCTCCAGACCATCGCGCACGATGCCGTTGTCACGGTTGAAGGGGGAACGGAGCAGGCTGGCCTCGACCGTATTTTTCAGGGACTCCCCTTTCTGGATGGCGTTGACTTCTTCCTCGTTGAGTGTGCATCCGGCAATAAGGCGCATCCGACCGTTATTGCGGACGAGTTCCTCAACGCCAAATGATGCGGCCGCCAAGGTCTCCGCTGAAAAGAATCCCGTCGTCCTGTCGTAGCGCACCGCACAGCTCAGCACAGGGATATAGAATTTTTTCAGCAGATCGCCATCAGTTGGCGTGTATTTGCACTGCCAGTCAAAATCTTGCAGAATGCTCATTTTCCGTTTCCCAAAGCGACAGCTGGCGGGGTTTGGCGACCTGTTTGGCGAAAGCCAGACGGCGCAGGTTTTCCAGCGCCTCAAAGTCACTGGCCGCAGGTTCGGAGGCTTTGCTGATGTCGAAGCCTGTGAATTGATGCGACGGAGGAAGCACCTCCAGCACGGCGCGCAGCGCATCGAGGAACACAAGATTCTTGTCCAGACCGTAATGCTGAATCTGTTCTTTGGCCGCTTCCAGCGAACGGGCTCTTGCCGTATGCGCCGCGTGATGAAGGACATCAAGCATGGAACGCGAGCCTCCGGCAGGCCCCAGAGCCGCTTTGGCGGCGCGCGTTTCACTGTCCCAGAGGATGACGTCGCTTTGTTTTTTCTCCGCGATGACGCCGATGATATCCCGCTCCATGTCCAGACCAACGACGCGGGCAAGGTTCAGGGCTTCGTCGTAGGGAAATTGCGGCGAACGGAAGGTATGCCAGGCCAGAACGAACCATTCCAGCAGGGGATCCAGCGTGGTTTGACGCTGCACATTGAGAATCTGTTGCAGAATCCAGGTCTTCACCGCCGCACGAGCCGTCTGCAGCACATCTTCCGGCGTGGTGGCATAGGGATCGAACTCCGGCTCAAGCAGGCTTTTCTGCGTATGGCGCTTGACGACAGGCGCGGGCCTGGGGCTGCCACGTTTGACTGGCCAGTGTTTGGAGAATACTTCCAGCGCGGGGCCAAAGCAGGCAAGGTAGAGGTCAATGCCGGAAATGCCCGCCTGCTGGAAAGACTCCACGCGCTTCAGGACTTCCTGTTTGACCTGCGGCTCCAGTTCTTCCCAGAAGACCATATCGTCGTCATCCGCCTGTTCGGGGCGGGGACGGCATACCAGAAAAATGGTGGAGTTGGCCGCGGCCTTGTCCTTGATGTGCAGGGAACCTTCCGCCTCCGTATTGACAGGCCAGCTTGCGCTGATCACAAAGCCCGCATCAAGCAGGCCCTTGGCCAGGGCATCCCATGCGCCTGTCGCCTTGTGTGTGAACATGAGCATAAGGACGCCGTCCTTGCTGAGAACCCTGCGGCACTCCGCAAAAATGGCTGCCATGCGCATCCGGTAATCGTCATAGGCAAGTTCCTTGGGCTTTTTCTGCCCCTTGAACTTGGCGGGGTTGGCAACGGCTTCGTTTTCCTTGTCCGTGAGCATACGGGTAAACAGTTCTGGATAGACGTAACCCGCGGTGCGCTTGAGCCAGACATAGAAAAAGTCGGAAAGCTCCGCATACATGACGTTGTCGTAGTACGGCGGATCCATGACGACAGCATCAATGGAATGGTCGTCGATATGGTAGAGCGCATCGCCGGACTGGCAGGTCAGGCAAACAGATGCCTGCTTTTTTTGTGCGGCTGGCACGTCAAGCATACTGAATTGCTGCGTTGGCTGTTTTTTGAGTGTTTTGGTATCCAGTTCAGGATGGAGCAAGCCTATCAGCTCCAGCAGACTTTTCCCTGTTTGCTCAATAGCCCAGTCATAGCCAAGCCCGACTATGAGGGGAGCCATTTCAGCATGAGACCAGCAAAACGCGAAATCATGTCTGTTGAAAGTATTGGCAACCACTTCTCTCGTGGGCATCCAGACAGACATTCGAGAATTATAATTAAGCAATTTATCCAGCGCCAAGGCCAGATAGGCAAAGGCCGCCTTCTGGACCTCTCCAAAGCCGGGCTTGGCCTCTTCCTCTTTGAGAAGCTCACGGAAAACTTCCACACTGGTGCAATGGCAGTAGAGCTGACGGGGGGAGAAAATATCTTTCCAATAGTTCATCCCATACCGTAGCGGCTCAGATGTCTTTAACCCATCAGGAATCGTTTCCGTCGGGACCATATCTCTGGCTTCCCAATACGGCAGTTTTTCTTCCAGGCGAGCCTTGACCTCATCGAAAACATCATCTTCCGGACGCGGAGCGCGGTAGCCGCGTTCCCATTTTTCCCGGCCGGGCTTTCCGCTTTTGGTGATGGTCTGGATACGCTTTTTGTACACGACGGCGTACAGTTGTTCCCCCATGTCGCCAGCCTGGGCAATGGCCTTGATTTCATCGCCGTCGATAACGCGACCGCAATCGGCAAAGGGGCAGGTGGCGCGCCCGCCGGCAATGGTTCCTGCCGATTGTTCCCTTGCAGTGTGGACGATTTCAAAACGGCATACGCGTTTGTCTTCCTGCTCTTCGGTATGTGGAACAAGCCGTACCCCCGTTCCGTCAGGAGCCAGTTTCCAGTTGGGCGACAGTGGGATCAGGCCGCCGCAATAGGGGCAGCGGATAGTGCGGGCGAAGAGGTAGCCAAGAATTTGCGTATCAGGAGCCTCTTTGGGAAAAATGCCATCGTACAGGGGCTCCGCTTTTGCAATAAAGGCTTTTCCAATACGATCAAACTCTTGTATGACGTCTGTTCCTTGTAAAGGCAGTTCAAGCGTCGTTTTTTCGACCAGGGAAGCAACGGGGTTGAGATCGTTTGAAAAGGTTTTGAGCCCTAGCCTTACCGCTTCAAAGGGGATACTTCCCCCGCCTGCCGTAGGATCCAGGAGGGAAGGCTCATATATCCCAATACGTCGTGCTTCAAAGTTCAGCCATTCTTTCTCATTTGACGTCGGGGTATATGAAAAGGCTCGGCCATAGCCATAAGGATTTAGTCCAAGATTTTCTCCTGATTTCTTGGCAAGCTCAATACGTTGTTTGGCAGCTACCGGATCGCCATGGATGCCCAGCGCGTGCATGAAGCGCTCTCTATCGGCATCCGCGGGCAGCAGGGAAGCCAGAATGGCCGCTCTGGCGGCAACCAGCGGACGGCGAGCCCACCAGACATGCAAGTAATATATGGGAGGAAGAGCCGTCATGGAGCGACGCTCTCTCATACATTCTTCGCCAAGCGCGGCAATGGGGAGCCATTCTTCGATCAGACGACGGGACATGGGGCAAACCTTTAACAATGAGGGTCAGTCAACAAAAGACGCAGGGCACTGAGTACACGACGGGGATTCTTTCTGTGCATGGCCATTCCCAGCCAATAGGCGGCTTCCGCCGGATTCATGGCATCAATGCGGAGCGCCACGAGCCGCATACGTTCGGCATGGCGCATGGGAGCAAGAACCCGGCAGAGCAGCCCCAGATTGAGCGCCAGTTCCTCATCCACGGAAAAGCGTTGTATCATGCCCCCCAAGGGAGCAATGCGTATTCCGGACCTGTTGAGGCGGCGGAGAATCATGCTTTCCACCAAGGAGAGATTCCTCCCCTTCAGTCCTGCGATCCTGAGCGGCTTTGCAATATGAGGCGTTGCGACGCTGGGTAATTCCCACAGCGTCAGCTCCAGATCGTCCATGCCATGATTTTTTGCCTGTAGTTCATACAAGGGTTTGGAAGGGCAATTCATGAAGGCTACCCGTTCCGTTTTGCCGTAACACGCACAAAGGCGCTGATACCCCCAATGCGCGTCAGCCTGGCGGTAAACTCATCGGTACTTGAAGGAACCAGACTCAGGCCGTTGGTAAAGGTCAGGGCGATCGTCATGGTCATGGTCTTGTCTGCCGCAGCTCTGAATTGAGGCAGCAAGAAGTCCTTGATCTGCAAGGCCGCCGTGTGCGTTCCTTCAAAAACAACGGAAAACGTGCTGCCATCCTTGGTTTCCAAATCTCCGTTCATTTGAACTTTTTTCTCACACTGGGCGAGCATACCTATTGGCCCAAGCAGCACAAAGGCATCCTGTACGTCAAAAATTGTAATCTGCATTTCGCCGATGGCGGAGAAACCCGCCTTTCTGGCATCCTCCCAGATGCGCGTCAGCGCTTCCTTGAGAATTCCCTCATGCGAGATTTCCTGAACAGAGGACTCTTCCTGCGTTCCAGAAGGGGACGACGAGCCACTGGAAGGATTCGGGGAAGGAGCCGGTTGCGCTGTGCCCCCTGTGGCAGACGTCGTCCCTTCTTTGGAAGGGGGATCGGACTGCTGCGCGGCTGCCCGGGGCCAGATTTTATTGTCCCGAGCATAGATTGCTGTCAGAACCAGCGCCTGCTCGCTGATTTCAATCTGCGGGAAGGGGTCTCCTTTGCCGCAGATAAGATCGCCGTTTTTATAAACAAATTCTCCCTGTTCAATACCTGTTCGTATCGCTTTTATCAGGATGCTGTCAGTGGCGAGAATAGCCAGCGCGGGATCCCGGCAATATTCGTCGCGTAACGCGGCTGTGGTTATTTGACCCTTGCGAAGGGGGGTTCTCTTGATGATGTACAGGGGAGCATCCGGATTGTCTCCTTCCAGACGAAGTTTGTTGGCCCCCTGAAGAACCCGGATTATCTGGTTTTGCCCCGCGCCGGGGTTGGCGGAGGCGTTCTGCACTTCGATAGTCGTGTGGGCCAGATCCACAGGGGAATCTTCCACTTTGTCCCTGGAAGGATAAAAAACATGGCGATACGCCTGCTGTATACCGAGCGCCAATTCCTGCTCCGACTTCCTGTAACGTTCCTGAAGCTGGTTTTTCTGGTGATCGGCAAGATCCTGCTGCAAGGCGGGATTCCGCATATCCTCCAAAGCCAGACGACGCCGCATGAGCGCCTTCATATCCTCCACCCTGCTTTCGTCTGCCACGACAAAAACGAGATTGTTCCGGTTGAGGCGAATATTGCCTTCATTGCTTTTTTCCCGGAACAGACGACAGAGCAGTTCCGGAACCTTCAGTTTCGGGCTGTTGCCGGAGATCGAGGCGGCCTCATATCCCATGATAACCAATTGAGGCGTTTCGGCGCTATCCGCAATGTCGTTGGATAAGGAAGGGAACGCGACAAGATTGAAAACCTTGCCGGAGAACGTCGTCTTTATGACGTCGTTGAGACGAGTACGGATGTCCTGAGGATCGATTTGTTTTTCACGCAGATGAATCATCTGCGTCAGATTGGGTTCCACCATGAATCTCAGGGGCCTGTTGGGCCTCTCGTCAAGAAAGGCGGACTCCTGGCGAAAACGACGTATGGCATCACCAATAAAGCTCAGCTCCATGCCGGGCGACAGGATAGAATAGCGCAGTTCATTTTCCGTTGCGCCTTTCAGACTGTCATTGAACGCCAAGGTATGGAAAAAAATGCTCCGGGCAACACATGAGGCATAAGGAGCCATGCCAGCATAGAATTCGGCATCCATCTGTTCCGCAAGAGAAGGCGTATCCTCTGCCGCTGCGGCGATATCCGCCTTGAGCGCCGGAACGAATGCCTGCTGACCGAGCTTTGTGATGATTTCCTGTCGAATGGGGCTGAAAGACAGGTCAATATGGTGAAGATGAACCGCGTAGGTATCCTTCGGCTTTTGTTCCCATAAACGACTTATGGTCCGCGCCAGCAAGCGCAACATGCCGCGTACCCGCTGGAAATTCCCCAAGGTGGACGTTTTCTCCTTAAGTGTCGCGATCATTTCAGGATGCAGTGGAAAACCTTCGTAAAACTCTTCCCGGTGCTTCTCTTTCAGGCCGAAAGACGGGAGAGACTCCTTGTTCTGTTCCCAGAGGCGGGCATAGGCATCGACAATTCGTTTTGCTCCCGCATCATCAATATGCGCAAAAAGACGACGGCGTAAGACCTTGATGGTCTCATCCTCTTCCGTCGGGTCCAGCAATGTGGCCTTGCGGGCGGAAACGCTCTCCGCCTCCTGCATCATATCGGCTATGATCTGGTTTTCCTGACTGTAGGCATCACTTGCTTTCTTGTCCTTTTTGCCAATGGCCAGTGTGTATACGAGAGCAGCATTGGGCGAGGACTCAACAGCCTTGAACAGGGCCGTAAGAAAGGCTGTCAGTTGTTTTGCCGCAGAAGGCAGATCCTTGGCTCCCTGTTTGCGCAGATAGATGGAAAGCTCGTCAATGAGGATAAGCGTGGGATGCTCGCCAAACAATTCTTTGATGGTGTCCGCCCCCGGCGCGATTCCTTTTTCATCACTACTGCGTATCAGGTTATAGGCTGGCGCGCCGCCAAGAGCATAGGCGATCTCCCCCCAAGGGGTATACGCCCTGATACCGTCCCCTACGGCATGACCATTGACAGGATCGGCATTCTCGCCGTCAAAGGCCGCCACATGAACGGGCGTGGAAGGCACGAGGGCAGGGGAAAGAAATTCATCGATATTGGCGACGCCTTGCATCCCTCGGGCAACATGCGCAAGCGCGATCAGCGCGTGCGTCTTACCGCCGCCATAGTTCGTATCCAGGCGGAAAATCGATGCGACCTGGTCTTTCTTCCCGCCAAGACGCAAGCACACATTCGACAATAGATTGCGCAGGCCGCGCGTAGGATGGGTCGTGGAAAAAAAGATCGCAGGATCCTGGTACTCCTTGGGGGCGGTCCCTTTCAGTACCTGCGCCAGGTCTGCGGCATAATCTGCCTCCGTTAAAGCGCCTTGAAGGATATCCTCTCGAGGAGCGCATATCTCGAATAATCCCGGAAGCGAAGACATAATTCAATCCTTTGAAATTATTATAAATATTGGAATAGCAGGTTGCCGCCCCACTGTGCCAGCTGGTTTGTAGCCCGCCGCCTGTAAAGCGTTTTTTCGGTAGGAACTGCCTTTTTTATACCGAATATGCGCCACTATGTCGATTGAAAAGGCTGAGCGAGGTCCGTACCTCCTTCTTCGAGAGCTTCCCCGTGTTCCGCTTTCTGAGGAAAGGAAACATTCCTGTTATCCGCAAGAAATCGTTTTATGAGATACGCAGGAATAATAATGCCCTCATTCTTGAGTAGTTGGCTCAGTTCCTTGGGGTTATAACCTTTTTCCTTCGCCTTTTTGAAATCCCGCTCCAGCAACGCAACAGCTTCCGGCCGTGCTTCTCTGTCTTCTTTTTCCGGTAGATTCTGGAGCAGTTTTTTTGCCCGTTTTATCTGTTGAGGGTGGGTTGTCGCGTTCGAGGCCATACCGTTTCTCCTTGAAGTAAGATTTTCATCAGCACTGCATGAGGCGGGTTCTTCGTAGCAGAATGTAGGGTGTGCTACGCGCACAACCCCCATCCTGAAAATTTCTGCCATGACGATTTCTCCTCTCATTGGATTTTCTTCACAGTTCATCATCCGGGATGTCAGCAACAATGACGCTGCCGCGCTGTTCGTGTTTCGGAGGCGGCGGGGGCGTGTCTTTCTTTTGGGTTTTCCGACCTTCCCGTTGCCGTCTGGCCTCGGTCAGATATTTGGTCAGGGTTTGGGGCTTCACCTCAATCCCTTTCTCGTGCAGCTTTTCGACAATCTCCTGTGTGTCGAAGCCGCGCTTCTTCATCCGTTCCAGTGTCGTGGCAAGGGTAAAAATGGCCTGCTTCACGGTCATGGCGCGGTTTCCATCCAATGTGACGGCGGCGGGTTTGAGCCTGGCGAACTCCTGTCGGATTTCCTTCACTTGGCTGGCTGTGATGCTCATGGTGGTTTCTCCTGCGATTGACGGGGATGCCCCCCGATTGGTCTTTTGCCTTTGGCGGTCAAGCGGCACGCTTGCCCACGGGTTTTCGCCAGAAAACCATAGTGGGCTATGACTCACAGTTGAGTCGAGATCCCCGGCGGACGGTCAGCGTATCCTTGGGCGACGGCGTTGCGGCACGGCTTCCAGCTCTTGCTGGATGTGCCGTTCACCCTCGGTCTGCTGGCTGGCCTCCGCTTCCTGAAGTTCCCGTTCCTGCTGGTGCTGGAGCTGTTCGGCTCGTTTGCGCTCCACGAAGTCGAGATGGAGCGGGCGGATTTCCGGTTGGCGCAAAAACTCCTGGTAGCCTGCCATGAGCCTTTTCATTTTCTTCAACAGCGTCTCCAGCTCCTCTTTTTCCTCATGACTTTGCTTCCTGTAGGCCATGTATTCCGCTTCAAGTTGCGTCTGTTTTTTGCGTAACCCCTCAACTTCCCGTTGCAAATTTTCCTTCTGCTCTTGGACAACGTGTTTGACAGCAACCGCTTTTTTCAGTTCGGCAATGATGAAGGACGCTTTTTTCAGCACGGACTGGTAGTTAAAAAGGGATGGTTTTGGCAGAGAGGACTCTCCCTGAAGAATCTTCTCCGCCTCTTCGGCCTGCCGTTCATACTCTTTGAGGCTTTTTTTCAGTTCCTCTTCCCGCTGTTCCAGAGCATCAATGGTTTGCCGGGAACTTTGGGCAAATTCTTCTGATTCCAGAATCAGCCTGTTCAGAGCCTCCTGTTGCTGTTTGAACTCTCGCGTATCCAGATGTTTTTTTGCGGAGCCTGGCTTCTGCTCGACGCCACGCTGAATCTCGAAGCCTCGACTTTGCAGGTAGCTCGGCAACTCGGTTTGCAGCTTTTTCAGACTGGCACGGGTATAGATACTGTTGGCGCTGAGCCGTCCATCCGGGGTCACCGGCACATGAAGGAAGTGCATGTGCGGCGTTTTTTCATCCATATGCACCATTGCCGAGATGACGTTTTCTCTGCCGACAAAATCTGTGAGATAGGCTGCGGCCTCCTCAAAAAAACGTCTGGTTTCATTAGCATTGAGCTTGTCGAAAAATTCCTTGTCTGAGCTGACAATCAGGCCGCACATATGAACCGCATCCTTCCTGACAGCCTTGACCATGAGCAGATCGTCAATGCGATTCTGAATGGCCTGCGCGTAGTTGTCTGAAGCGGATTCATGCAGATCGTAGTTTCCCACGCTTCGGCTGTAATCAATGTCGGGGTTGGAATGGCTTTCGCGTTCGCGCCGGTTGTGTGACTGAATGCCGCGAATGGCGTCTTTCTTGAATTTGTCCATATGCAAGACGAGGAGTGACATTGTTTTCTCCTTCATTGTTTTTTGGGGGGCGACGTGGGCACAGGGGCAAAGCAAGGGATAACGGGAAGAAAATGCGCCCACTTTTTTCCCCGTGCCCACTTTTGGTTTTTTCATGGGTGGGCGTAACAAACAGGCGTCGCATGGGCATTTGCCCACCTGCCCACCATGCCAACGCGCTTTGGGTACTGTCATGATGATTCATCATGGCCGCTTTCATCGGGCAAAACGAGGACGTAGGCCCTGACTCTGCCCATGCCGGGCAGTTCACGTTTTGTCGTGTTCTTGTCATCGCTCAGGTGCAGCCACCCCGCGTTACGGAGAACCGCCGCCGCGCGTCGAGGCGAGAAACCTTTGATGATCTCGGCCCTGAACGATTCCGGCAATACGATATATTCAGTGACGCCCCGGACGTTACGTCTGAAGCCCACACGGTTGACGCAGGTGGACATTTGGGTGTCCAAATCCTGAAAGCGGCTTGCTCCGTGCTGTTCGATGAACAGGCGCACGGCCGCGAGGATGGCGGTATCCTCGGAAGCACCGATTCCGCCGCGAGCTGTCAGCCAGTCATGGAAACAGCGTTCGGCACAGCCCGGAGCGTCAAAGTCGGCGGGCAGAATCCCCATCTGCACGGCCAACCCTCCGGCCAGTCCGCAGAGCGCGAAGCGTTGAGCCACACGCCGCACCTGTCCATCCGCTCCGGCAGGCACAAGACGATTGACCGTGTTGGCAAGAGCCGGTTGCAGCTCGGACAGAACCGTGGTCATGGTGTCGGGTTCGGTCAATTTGTGCAGGAAGGCGCGGCCCGCGTGGCCGTAATGAATGGCGGTCAATTCTTTGAGGCGATTCACCACTGCTCCGGCATGAGGAAATCCGTGCAGCTCGGTGAGCATGGCCGTATCCACAGGCAAGCCCACAAAACGCACCTCTTGGCCGCCTCTGGATTTCAGCCCGTTTTCAGCCAGTTTGTCGGCAAGACCGAGCTCGCCGCTGGAGAGAAAGAGCAGACGCCAGGAAAGGGATTTGCGCAGATTGCCCTCGCGGCTGGAACGTCCCTTACCCTGACCGTTGGCCAGCATATAGGCGCATTCCGCCAGAACCTTGCCGTTGACCTGTCCGACTTCATCCAGAACCAGCACATTGTCGTTGTGCAGGACAGCGATATTCTCAAGGCCATTGTCCGTGGCGCGCCAGCTTCGGACGTGTTCCGGGCCGCCCCAGACGGACGCGGCAATCTGGAGGGCCGTTGTTTTGCCCGATGACGAACCGCCCTCAAAGCTGAATCCGCCGCCCTCCAGACCGGCCAGACGGAGCAACGGCCCGGCAAAAGCCGCGCACAGGGCAAAGCTCAGGCGGGAATTGCCGACGGAGAGTGCGGCTATCTCCTTCCAGCCATCCAGAGTTCCGGCGGTACGATACAGATCGCCGTGGTGCGCGGATTGCAGAACCACGCTTTCGGAGGTGTTGCCGTACACGGCATCCGGCAGGATGTAAGCGGTATTGTCCCAACCGGTGCGGGGCACACAGCGGATACGCCGGGCGGGTCTGACAGTGGCCAGAAAATCCACCAGCTTTTTTCTGGCAACGGAATTGCCGAACCAGCCGCCGGAAGCCAGGGTGCTGTACCAGTCCGTGCCCTGCCGGAAGAGCAGTTCAATGGGCATGGGCCAGGTATGCTTCTTGCCGTCCGGGTCAGCCCATTCGAGCATGAGGCCCCATTCGTTGCCCTCGCTGTCGCGGGTCATGCCTTTCACAGTGAGCGGAGGCCCGATGCGAACTTCATTCATCTCTCCGTCCGGTTTGGTTTCCAGTTTGTACAGTCCGGCGCGTTTGCCTTTCGGCACAAGAAAGAAGCCCTCTGGCATGGGGCAATCAACATTCTGTTTCCGTGCCGCTTCCACAACAGACCGGACAGCCTCAAGGGAACGCTGTCGGTGCAGATCGTTGAAGTCCGTTGCCTTGCCGTCATGGGCCGGACAGACGACCAGCTTGCCGTCTATTGCCCGCGCCGCTCTGAAAGCCGCTTCCTTGCCGGGATTCCACGGCGAGCCGTCGGGTTTGACGCTTGCACAGTCGTTGTCCGCGCAAAGCATGATTTCCCGATCAGGGTACCGGGCACGGGCTGCGCGAGCTACGGCTTCCAGATTTCCGGCATTGAAGGCGATCAACACAGCGTATCCGGTAGCCAGATGCAGGCTTGCTCCTGTGGCGTAGCCTTCGGCAATGAGCAACGGGCCGTCCCTGGATTCGTTTTTTGCGGGAATGGAGAAAAAGCCGCCGGATGTTTTGCCGCCCCTGAGAAAGAGCTTGTCCGTCCCCTCGGTGGGCTTGTCCGGCAGGATGAATTGCAGGCTCTGTATCCGGCCGGACGGGTTCAGCACGGGAACAATGAGTCGCCCGTCCTCTGTCTGTCGCAAGCCGATGGCCGGGACTTCCTTTCGTTTCAGATAGGGATGGTCGTCCTCAGCGGTTCGGGAACGGTTCCAGATGCTCGCGGCCAGCTTTGCGGCTGCCGTCCAGCGGCGATCCTGTTCGGCCTTTGTGTCGGCTTTGGCGGCGGCAAGGCGCTCGTGCAGAGCCTTGCGCTGGGCGGCGCTGAACTCCTTTTCCGGTCTGGCCGTCCACGTTCCCTCATCGCCGGTGCGCCAGTTCTTCCACCAGATGGAGGCCGGAGCGTCCAGAAACGCCTTGTACGCGCCATCCTTGCGGTGGGGCCTGTCTGTTGTGCCACAACGGTGCAGGAGGCCATCGGCCAGAACGGCCTCGACCTCCAGCCCGGCTGCACGCAGACATTCGGCAAAGCTGTGCAGAATGTCGGCGTTCATTTCGGCCTCCAAATATAGAGATGAAGGCTTGAGCTACCTGACATTGTCTTCACCGTTGCTCAGGCGTTCAATAAGCTCCCTGATGTCCTCAACACGCCAGGCTGTGGTGCGGGGGCCAAGTTTTACAGGCTTGGGATAGCGGCCTGTTCGGCAGCCTTCCCACCACGCGCTTTCACAAATGGGGATGCAGGCCAGAATCTGGGGCAGACGAACAAAGCCGAATTCGGGGAATGATGTTTTTTGCTGTGCCATAAAAAAATCTCCTGAAGGGTATTGGTCTTCAGGAGAGTCTGGCACGTTTGGAAAAAATCCCGTGAGGGAATTTGGCGGGAAAAAGACGGGAAAACGCGGGAATGTGGGAAAATGGAGCTAAAAAATCACCCCTGAATGATGGTGTATGCGTCAGCTTCTTCAAGAAGGCGGTTCATCAGGTTTCGGTACGACTTGGGATCGCTATATTCTTTTTCCGTGAACAGGCGGCCAAGCTGCGTTTTTCTGCCCATCTGGGTTTTGTGTCCTGTTTCGGGCTTGTCGGCACTGCACCAGTAGAACAGTACATAGGCAATTACGGGGAGGGGATAGGTGTCTTTCATGGCGTCATAGACGGCATGATCCGGCTTTCCTCGCCAGACAGTAGATGGAATCCTGAAAACAAGTCTGCCGTCTTCCGCTTCTTCCACTGTTGTCTGTTCTCTCTGTAATTGGGGACTTTCAGGGGGAATGTTTTCTGGGGGCATGGCTTTGAGAATAGATTCTACAAGCGCACGAGTGATTCCCTTCACTTCTTTGTGCAAGGGATAATTGCGGAGAAATCTGATGGTGTCATCCCGATTGACAAGAATGGTGTCAACAAAAATATGCGAGATGAAATGATAACTCGATGCAGGTATAGATATTGTATCGTTAGACATGGAAAAGTATGGCGAGTATTGGTCAAAGAAATCTTTTGTTTCAAGATTTTTCAGAGTATGGAACAAAAACTCCCGTTCCTCAGGAAATACATTGTCAATTTCATCATACGTTTCTTCAAGGATGTATTTGAGACCAAGTTCCAGCGCGTTGGCATGGATGTTCCGCAAAAGTTTTTTAAAAAATTCCATGATGTCACACCCAAACAAATAGGTGTGAAATTGTTTATCTGACAGACATGGTTGCGGTAAAGCAGGACTTTCTATGTTATAGACGGTCTGATTGCTGTCAGCAAAGTCTTTCCAGTACGCTTCATGCGCCCTGCGCCATAATTCCGCAGGAAAAACGGCATGAGGCCACATTGCCTGAATGACGGTTTCGACTTCGTTCGAGGTCAGCCGGTATGCCTGCCGTACCCTGCCGAGGGATATTTTTTGCTGGTCCAACATGGAGGAAAGCGTAGCTCAAACGCCGAGTTCGGACAATATGAAAACAGGCGGCGCGGATTTTGTGAGGCATTGCGCAAAAATGCCGACTGCAAAAAAAGCCCTCCCCCCCCGGAGGCCTTGCGTAATCAGGTTGTTTTGTGGTCAGCGTTTGCTGACGCAGCAACGCAGATCCTGCACCATGGTTTCAAATCGTCCTTCTTTTTCCCCAAGCCAATACAAAATTCTGTCATACAGCCATTGCGGATCCGCATCCAGACGGTATCCGTTGATATCCAAAAAGACATGACAGCTCGCAAAGGCTACCCGTTTGTTGCCGTCAACAAACGGATGATTGATGAGCAGGCTTTCCATAAGCGCGGCGGCTTCTTCGATGATGTCCGCATAATAGCCGCTTTGCGGCCGAAACAATGCCGCTTCAATGGCTCCGAGGTCGCACACGCCATTGGATCCGCCATATACTTTGATGGCTTCGGCGTGGATGGCCAGAACTTCATGCAGAGTCGGGTAATCCCTCATTTCGCCAGTTCCCGGTACAGGCTATCGTATTGCTCCATGCTCTTCCTGAATGCATCCATTACATGCCTGCGGGGAGTATTGCCGGTTTTGCGCTCAATGTAGTCGCGCAGGGCTTCATCCACCAGGGCTTGAATCTGACGGCCTTCGCTCGCCGCGATGCTTTTCAGGGTTTGCAGCACGGCCGGATCAGCCTGCGTGGCGAATTTGACCTTTGCCGTTTTTTCTATCTGAGCCTGTTGCATGGCGATCTCCTGTATCCAGATGATGGCAGGCCTTCATGAAATGTCAAGATATATCTTGACAGCCGTCACAAAGAAAACTGAGCAAAAAAGAACGCAAGCACTGTGTTCGGACAATATGAAAACAGGCGGCGCGGATTTTGCGAGGGCATCGCATGGGAATGCCGATACAAATATCCGTGCCGCCTGCGTGGGCAAAGGGCATATTTTTCAGCTATACCATGCCCGGATCATGTCCATATCGTCATAACCGGCCTGTCTCATGTGTTCTCTGGTTTCTTCATTCCAGCCAGTATCAGCAACAGTAATCTGTTCATCTTCGGTGACTTTGCCGATAGTGACAAATGTATTCTTCTCTGAGGGTTGGGGCGTTTTCAGGGACTGAATGGTATCGGTCATGGTTGCCTCCATGTTTATCGTTTAGTGGCGCGTAATTCGTCGAGATAATTGGCCCATTTCTGCATAAGTTGCCGACGTTCTTCCATGTATTCCGCACGATTGTAGGCAAGACGCACGGTATCCGGCTCCTTGTGCGCAAGCTGCGCTTCAATAACATCCGCCCGGAAGCCAAGCTCGTTGAGGCGGGTGCTGGCCATTGCCCGGAAGCCGTGCAGGGTCATGGTTTCCTTACCGTAGCCCATGCGCCGCAACGCGGCCAGGGGAGCGGCATCGCTGATGGGGGTGGTGAGCGCACGGGCACTGGGAAACAGCAGTTCACCGTTGCCTGTATAGGTGTGAAGCTCTTTCAGCAAGGCCAGCACCTGTTTTGACAGCGGCACCACATGCTCGCGCCGCATCTTCATGCGCGAGGCCGGGATGATCCAGATAGCGTTTTTGCAGTCAAACTCACTCCAATGCGCCAGCCGCAATTCCGAGGGGCGAGTGAAAACGTAGGGCAGGATTTTCAGGCAATAGACCACAGAAGTGTAGCCGACATAGGCGTCAATATCCCGTAAAAGCTGACCGATGTCGTCCGGCAGGGTGACAGCGGCGAAATGCGTTGTCTGCACCGGCGTCAACGCTTCGGTCAATCCCGCAGCCACATCGTATTTCACGCGGCCGGTGATGCGGGCATAGCGCGTCACCTGTCCGCACAGGCGCATGAGCTTGTGGGCTGTTTCGTGATGGCCGAGACGCTCCGAGGGCTGAACGAGCTGCAAAAAGTCGGCAGGCTCAAGCTGGGTGACAGGCTTTACGCCAATGACCGGGAAAATCGTATTTTCCAGATAGCGGCGCAATTTCTTGGCGTGCTTTTCGGAGAGCGTCGGCTCGTACTTGGTGAACCACTCCCGCGCCACAAACTCAAAGGTATCCCGCTCTTCCCGTTCTTTGGCGAGTTTTTCTTCTCTAGCCTGCTTTTTCTCCTCGCCGGGATCAATCCCTTTGGCAAGCAATTCCCTGGCGTCATCACGCCGATGGCGGGCATCTTTCAGGGAAATGGCAGGGTACGCGCCAAAGCTCAATAGTTTCTGTTTGCCCTCAAACCTGTAGGCCATGCGCCACAATTTGCTGCCGGTGGCTGTCACATGCAGGTACAGGCCGCCGCCGTCAGAAAGTTTTTGCACCTTGCCGTTGGCCTTGGCGTTCCGCACAGCGGCATCGGAAAGTTTCATGTTGGTATCCTCCAAAACAGTCCAGAAGTGTGCGGCGAAAACCAGAAAAATTCACCTCCATCCATTTGAATTCAAAGAAGATTTGTAGCCTGCTGGTATTTCGCCGTGCCGAAAAGGCGTCGTGGTATTGGTACCTGCGAATCTACCAACGATTTTTGTGGGTGTCCACGTGGGTACTTGGATTTTGGTGGACAAAAAGAGAAGGCCGAAACCACGTTTTTCTTAGTGATTTCGGCCTTCTATGGACTGTTTTGGACTTTCTGTTGGTGCCGAAGGGGAGAGTCGAACTCCCACTCCGTTGCCAGAACTAGACCCTGAACCTAGCGTGTCTACCAATTCCACCACTTCGGCGCGGAAATGTATGTAGCGGATTTGCCCCTGCCTGGCAAGTGTTTTTTGCAAAAAAATTTCCGGCCCGCCATTTTCCGCTCCCGGCCTGCCCGGCAGGCCCCGGCCGCCTTGCCTTGCGCCTGTCCATGCGCTACACAGCAAGGCACACTCTTAATGCAAGGATACGCCTCATGCAGGACAATTTTTCCCATCTGGACAAGGACGGCAACATCACCATGGTGGACGTGGGCGCCAAGCCCGACACCCAGCGTGTGGCCATTGCCGAAGCCATCGTGGAGCTTTCGCCCAATACCCTGAAACTGCTCAAGGAATGCGCCCTGCCCAAGGGCGACGTGCTGACCTGCGCCAAGGTGGGCGGCATCATGGCCGCCAAGCGCACCTCGGAACTGATCCCGCTCTGCCATCCCCTGAACCTGAACCTCGTGGACGTGCGTTTTGAGGTGCGAGACACCCCGCCCAGCGTGCGCATCGAGGCCGAGACCCGCACCACCGGCCCCACGGGCGTGGAGATGGAAGCCATCATCGCCGCCCAGACCGCCGCTGCCGTCATCTATGACATGTGCAAGGCCGTGCAGCGCGATATCGTCATCAGCCGCGTCCGTCTGCTGTTCAAGGACGGCGGCCGCAGCGGCGCCTTCCACGCCAAGCCCCTGGACTAAGACGGATGCAGTTCCCTGCCATCGATCCCGTGGCCTTCAGCATCGGCTCCCTGCAGCTGCGCTGGTACGGCCTCATGTATTTGCTGGCCTTTTTCGTGGGCTGGGGCCTGGCCCGCTGGCGGGCCTCCCGTCCCGGTTCCGGCTGGAAGACCGTGGATGTGGACGACCTGCTGACCTTCGTCATGCTGGGCGTCATCCTGGGCGCGCGCCTGGGCTATGTGCTCTTCTACGACCTGCCCGCCTACATCGACGACCCCGGCGAGATCCTGCGCATCTGGAACGGCGGCATGTCCTTCCACGGCGGCCTGCTGGGCGTGCTCTGCGCCTTCTGGTATTTCGCGCGCACCCGCAAGAAGTCCTTCCTCGAGGTCTCGGACTTCATCGCGCCGCTGGTGCCGCAGGGCCTGTTCTGGGGCCGCATGGGCAACTTCATCAACGGCGAGCTCTGGGGCAAGGTCAGCGACGTGCCCTGGGCCATGGTCTTCCCCACCGGCGGGCCCTGGCCGCGCCACCCCTCGCAGCTCTATGAAGGCCTGCTGGAAGGGCTGGTGCTGTTCGTGGTACTCTGGATCTTCTCCGCCCGGCCGCGCAAGGCGGGCGCCGTCTCCGGTCTTTTCGCCCTGCTCTACGCCGTGTTCCGCTTCGGCGTGGAATTTGTGCGCGTGCCCGATGCCCAGCTGGGCTACCTGGCCTTTGGCTGGCTGACCATGGGCCAGCTGCTCTGCCTGCCGCTCATGGCCGCGGGCCTGTGGCTGCTGTGCCGCACGCCGCGGGAACGGGCCGCCGTGGAGCCCGCGACGGCTCCCCGCAAGGCCAAGAGCGCACGAAAGCGTTGACAGACCTTGTCTCTTCTGTGTAGATATTCGCCGCTTATCTGAATTTTTCTGGAGGAAATATGGCTAAAGAAGGTTCCATTGAAGTTGACGGCGTGGTGCAGGAAGCCCTGCCCAATGCCATGTTCCGTGTGGAGCTGGAAAACGGCCACGAAGTGCTGGCGCACATTTCCGGCAAGATGCGCAAGTTCTACATCCGCATCCTGCCCGGCGACCGCGTGAAGGTGGAGCTCTCTCCCTACGACCTGACCCGCGGCCGCATCACCTACCGCATGAAGTAGCCCGCACCCGCCCCGCCTTTTCAGCGCACCCCTGACTGTACTGACAGAGGTGCGCTTTTGTTGCGTCCTGTGGATGGCGGAGAAGTATCACCGTCCCTTCCCGCAGCCGCACAGCTCCGCCCAGGCGGACATGGGAACTCAGAAGAAATCTTCTTCTCCTTTCCCTGCAACAGATACGAAAAAAGGACGCCGCAGCGTCCTTTTTTTGTTTCCTCCAAGAGTACAGCCTCCCCCTATCCGTCCTGAGACGGGCCTGCCTTTTTCCTCTCCCCCTCTCACATCAAACGCGCGGAGTGACAAGAAGGCGCAAAGGGAAGGGGCTTTTTTCGCGCTGCCCGGCGCTGAAAGCAGTTCCTCCGGACTGATACCCGTCGCGCCGGAGACAGCCGCGGGCAGCGGCGGCAGCGTGCGAAGATGTTCTCTCCCCTCTTGCTAGACCCAGCCCAGGGCCCGCAGCACCAGCATGCAGCACATGGCTATGAGACCGGCCAGGATATCGTCCAGCATGATGCCCCAGCCTGCGGGCAGCCAGTTTTCCGAGGCGTGCACGGGCCAGGGCTTCCAGATGTCGAACAGACGGAACAGGGCAAAAGCCCAGACCAGACCGGGCCACGACCACTGGCCCGCGCCCAGGGGCAGCAGGGCGATCCAGACGCCCACGAGCTCGTCGATGACCACTTCCCCGGGGTCGGTGCGCCCCAGCAGGATCTCGGCCCGGGTGGCGGCCAGACCGCCGGTCACGACGATCACGGCCAGAAAAAGCAGACGGCCCCAGAGCGGCAGGGGCAGAAAAAGCAACGGCGCCAGCAGGGCGGCCAGAGCCGAACCGGCCGTGCCCGGAGCCTTGGGCGAAAGCCCGGCGATGCCCAGACGGCAATAGGCCAGGATGCAGGTATTCCAGAATGACATATCTTTCCTCCACGGCTCCGCGATACAGGGGACACAGGGGCACAAAGGCATCCATCCTCAAAGCCGTCCACGGCACGGCGAATGCCTCACAGATGCCGACGTCCACGGCCACGCCCCCGAACACGGGCGGCCACGGCCATGGACGATAGAGGACTGAGCCCAAACGAACTCCCGAGCGGATGCCTTGCCTCGGCACCGGCACGGCGGTCTGTCGGAACGGGATACCGCGCGGGCGACGCGCCCCAAAGCATCCTTGCGCGGCTGTTCCTTCGCAGCTGCCTGACAGTCCGTGACGGCCTTGGCGCGTGTCCCGATGAGCTTCCCTGCCTTCCGCCCCGACAGGAGCGGGCGTGCGGCACGACCCGGACAAAGCACTGTCGTACGAAAACGTGCCCCCCTGCCGGGCCTCACCTGTGACGGCGGAGCCTCGGGCAGTGTAGCGGCTCGGCCCCCGTCTGGCAACGCCCGCCCCTTGACGCCGCAGGAGCTGCCAGCTAAAAAGGAGCCCACGCCCGGATGGTGGAATTGGTAGACACAAGGGACTTAAAATCCCTCGGCCACCGGCTGTGCCGGTTCAAGCCCGGCTCCGGGTACCAGAACAAAAAAAGCCGTCGCAGACCTGTCTGCGGCGGCTTTTCCTTTTTCTCAAGCCCCCCATCCACCGGCGGGACAAGCCCGCAGGCGGATGGGGAAGCCGGGCAGGCCCGGCCGTCTCTTCCGGGGGATCGTCCAGGCCGGAGCGGGGCCCGGCATCAATAAGAGATGGCCTCGAAAACGCCCTCCACCCGGCAGGTGCCGCCATGCAGATGCAAGATGCCGGAAAGGCTGTCCTGCATCTCCAGTACGGCCTCGTCCCGCAGGGCCAGCGTGGAGCAACGTGACGCGAAGAGCAGCGTCTCGGAGCCCGCCAGGCTGTAGATGCCCTCCTCTTCACGGGTGACGGTGACCTTATGGGTCCCCCACCGCAGACGCTTGCGGACATAGACCGTGTCCACGCTGCAACGCGTGCCGTCCATGAACACCAGTTCGCCAAAGAGGTCCGAGCGCAGCAGGGCTTTTTCCTGAAACGCCCGGACGGAACAGAACTTCGTCTTGATGAGGATGTCCCGGTCGAACGCAGCATAGAAATCGTCGGCAGTCCGGGTCACGGTGAGGGGATGCTGCCCGGCCAGGCAGGCAACAGCGGTCAGAAGCAGGAAGATCAGGGCCAAAAAGGTCCGTGTCATATCGTCTCCAGTAAGATGTTCCGGCGCCGCGGCATCTTCCCGCCCCCTTCCGGGACCTTCCCCATGCCGCCGGGGAACGGGGCAACGCCCGCTGTCCACCGGAAAAACGGACACGAAGGAAAAATGCATCAGAAGCATGGCGGGGCCGCCCCACAGGCAGCGCCTTTCCTGCGCTGAGTACGGGAAGCGCGGCGCAATGTCCAGCGCCCGGTACAGGCCCCGCCCACTGCCTGCCGGAGCGCCCGCCCATATCCGACCAGGCATCCCGGTACCCTCCCGCATCACTGCCGGTCACAGGAAGGGCGGCCGTCGCCATCCGGCTTTCCGCAAGCCCGTCCTCTTGCCGCATCCTCCTCGCATCCCGGGACGGGGACGCCGCCCCCAGATGCAAGAGCCTGCCGCCCTTCTCTTCCGGCTTTGCTGAAAGCATCCTCCTGCGCCGCGCCTCCCGCATCAGAGCTGCCTGCCCCCGGGGATGGCCGCCACACACCGCCTGCGGACGCTCCTCCGGCTCGACCTTTGCGAGCCCCCGCGCTATACTGGCAGGGTGTCCGCGCAGTCTGCGGACGTTCCCTTCCTTTTCCGACCCGGAGGTCTTTCATGGACGCCCTGCAATGCATCCTCACCCGCCGTTCCTGCCGCTCCTATGAGGACCGGCCCATCCCCAAAAAAGAGATCCTGGAGCTGCTGACCGTCGGCACCAAGGCCGCCACCGGCTCCGGCATGCAGCCCTGGGGTTTCGTGACCCTGGAGGGACGGGAAAAGATCGCCGCCCTTTCCGACGAGATCAAAGCCTGGCTCAAAGAGAACTTTGCGGACTTTCCCTGGCTGGCCCAGTACAGGGAATGGCTGGACAACCCCAATTACAACATCTTCTATGACGCCAACAACGTCATCTGCGTCTACGGGGACACGACCTCGCACTGGTACGTGTATGACGGCACCCTGTGCACGGCCAACATCATGCTGGCCGCCCACGCCAAGGGCATCGGCTCCTGCTGGATCGGCTTTGCCCAGGACTTCATGGACCGTCCGGAGATCAAGGCCCGCTACAAGGTGCCGGAGCAGTGCCGCTTCGTCAGCGCCCTGAGCCTGGGGTACGCCAAGGGGCACCTGCCCGAAGCCCAGCGCAAGGAGCCGGTCATCTTCAACGGCTAGATCCCCGGGACGGGCAGCCGCCGGAGCAGACCGTCTGCAGGATGGCCTCCGCGCCGTGACGGCGGCAACGCCGAAGCATCACCATGCCACGAGTCACCATCCTGCCGGGCGGCCCCGGCACGACCGGCAGACACCAGAACGTGAAAAGGCGGATCCACGGATCCGCCTTTTTTATCGTGTGCCGGGGCAGGAGCGCAGCTCTTCAAAGGCAGCTCCGCCCCCGCCAGCCTATTGAGAGAAAGACCGGTCTAGACCTTTTCCGTCGCAGGGCGCCCCTTGCGGCGCAGGGCCTGCCAACCTTCGTGCACCAGCACCAGCGACAACGCCAGCAGCAGCACGGCGATGACCAGTTGCAGGGCCGCCACGGCCCCGCCCGTCCCGGCCAGCAGGGCACGGCCCTGGGCCACGATGCCCAGCACCAGGGCGGAGAGCGTCACCAGCAGCATGAAGAGCATGGGCAGCAGGAACATGCCGTTGCGGCGGGCAAGGTTCTGGAGCCAGCAGGCCACGGCCAGCAGGGCCAGCGCGGCCAGCAGCTGGTTGGCCGCACCGAACAGGGGCCAGATCTTGGCATAACCGCCAAAGCCCAGGCTCATGCCCAGGCCCACGGTCACCAGCGTGGCCACATATTTGTTGACCAGCACGGCCCGCCAGCCGCGCACGTCCTTCACGCTCTGGCCCGGGGCCAGCCACAGTTCCTGGAACATGTAGCGCCCCAGACGGGTGGCCGTATCCAGCGAGGTGAGGCAGAAGGTGGATACGGCCAGGATGATGAGGCCGTAGGTGACGCCGCGGGCGCTCTCGCTGCCCAGGCCCACACAGGCCAGCATCTGCGACAGGCCGTCGGCCAGCACCTGGGTGGGCGTCTGGCTGGTGAAGGCATGGCCGTTCTGGGTGAAGATATAGCCCACGGCGATGAGCGAGGCGATGCCCAGCGCGCTTTCGATGAGCATGGAGCCAAAGCCCACCAGGCGGGCGTCACGCTCGCTGCTCAGCTGTTTGGACGTGGTGCCCGAGGCCACCAGCGAATGGAAGCCCGAGATGGCTCCGCAGGCCACGGTCACGAACAGGGCCGGGAAGAGATACTGGCCGTTGACCTCGAAGGAGGTGAAGGCGGGCAGCTCGATGACCGGATGCGCGGCCACGATGCCCACCACGGCGGCCAGCATCATGGCGTAGAGCAGGAAGGAGCTGAGGTAGTCGCGGGGCTGGAGCAGGATCCAGACGGGCGTCACCGAGGCCACGAGGATGTACAGGCCCAGCAGCCACATCCAGGTATCGTAGCCCGCGTAGAGGGGGAAGCGCAGGCCCAGGGCGATGACGCCCACGATTCCCGCCACGCCCAGCAGGGTGGCCCTGCCCAGGGGCATCTCGAAACGGTAGACCAGCAGGCCGAAGATCACGGCCAGCACGATGAACAGCAGGGAGATGGTGGCCGTGGAGCCGTTGACGTGGTTGTGGACCAGCGCGCCCGAGGCATCGGTCATAAAGCCGTTGAAGGTGCCCGCCACGATGGAGGCGAAGGCCCCCACCACCAGCACCAGGGTCAGGAAGGAAAAGATGACGAACAGGCGCTTGGCCCGCAGGCCGATGCTGCCGGCGATGACCTCGCCGATGGAGCGGCCCTTGTTGCGCAAGGAGGCGAACAGGGAGCCGAAGTCATGCACGCCGCCGAAGAAGATGCCGCCGACGACCACCCAGATGAAACAGGGCAGCCAGCCGAAGACGGCGGCCTGGATGGGGCCGTTGATGGGCCCGGCCCCGGCGATGGACGAAAAATGGTGGCCCAGCACCACCGGAGCCTTGGACGGCATGTAGTCCACGCCGTCGCGGAACTGATGGGCCGGTGTGGGCCGGGAGGGATCGACGCCCCAGACCTTTTCCAGCCAGGCGCCGTAAACGAAATAGCCCAGCCCCAGCAGGGCCAGGCCGCCAAGGAGCAGATACAGGGAATTCATGATGCACGCTCTTGAGGAAAATGGGACGGGAACGCCCTGCGCGCCAGCGGCAGCAGGGTGGCCCGGGCTGCCTTGTTGCAGACGCAGGCGGCATCGGGGGGGACGGTGTCGCGCCACGGCGCGGAAGGCAGGATGAGGGCCAGCGCGCGCAGACGCATCCAGCCGCGCAGGCCCAGCCAGAAACTCTTGCAGACACGGCAGCGCTCCACGGCGGCCGCCGCATCCTGATGACATGACCGGCAAAGGATGATGACGCTCACATACGAGGCCATATGCTCGTCGTGGGGCCGGATGCGCTCCTGCCCCCAGGCCAGGGCCCCGTCACGGATGCGCTCCCAGGCGGCCATGTCCAGCCGGGGCAGACAGTGGACCTGCACGTATTCGTGCGTCTCCGCCGCCCAGAGCGTGGCCTTGCGGTGCAGCACATAGGCCTCGTCACGACGGTGGAAGGCGCAGGTGGCGCGCAGGCTGCCGGGCCCGTCCTGCCGCTCCGCATCGAAGCTCGCGGCGGCCAGGGTCGCCAGCAGGGCGTCCAGCTGTCCGTCCGGGGCGCTCTCCTCCCCGGCGGGGCGGGACTGGTCCGCGCGGGTCCCCGCATCTGAAGGGGCATCCTTCTCCATGGCAAAAACTCCCGTCTCCCGGCCGTCCGCTGCCTGTGACGGGCAGACGACGTGCCGGGGACGCCGGGGACGGCCGCCCTGCCGGGCACCTCCCCGTCAACGGTATCAGGCCCTGTCCAGGGGCCAGGGTTCCACTGAAAAATCCAGGCTCTCGGCCATCTCGGCCAGGGCCCGGCGCAGGGCCTCTTCCCGGTGCGGCGAAAAGACCAGCTTGAGCAGGGCCGTGCGCGGCTCCAGCACGGTGAAATAGGCCGTGTTGTCATAGCCTTCCAGCAAAAAGCGGAACAGGGCCGTATCCTCCGCGGCCAGACGCACCAGCAGCCGGGCGCTGCGGGCCGGGGGCGGCAGGGGCGGCGCGGGCTTGCGCGGTTTGCGCAGGGCCGGGGGAAGATGGGCCTCCCGCAGGTGGAAGGGACAGTGCGGCCGGGACTCGTGTGCCATCAGTACCACCCCAGGTAGCGCATCAGGGCCACGAAGCCCATGGAAAAGGCGATGGTGCCGAAAAAGCTCTCGCTCCACCAGGCCACCAGCAGGGCCGGGATGGCCGTCATCAGGAAGAGGTTGTGATGCGTGGGCATGAACTCTCCCTGATAGATGAAGACGTCCGGGCCCAGCAGGGCCGCCATGACCGCCACGGGCACGAAGGAGAGCCAGTGGCGCAGCAGGTCGGGCAGGCTCTCGGCATGCAGATACATGACCGGCCCCACACGGGGGATGACCGTCACCAGCATGCAACCCACCAGGCAAAAAAGCAGTTCCGCGTGCTGCTGTATCCAGATCATGCCGCGTCCTCCTCTTTCTTTTCCGGCAGGGCGCTCTTGTTGCGGTGCAACAGGATCACGCCCAGCGTGGCGCCCAGCACCGTGGCCACCACCACGTTCCACTGGCCCATGCCGGCCAGCTTCAGGCTCAGGGAAAGGATGGCCGTCACGATGGCCACCAGCACATGCAGGCGGCTGACGCACTGCGGCACCAGCAGGGCCAGGAACATGGCCGTGAGGGCATAGTCCAGGCCCAGGGGCTTCACGTCATGGACGAGGCCGCCGCAGAACACGCCGATGACCGTCCCCAGCACCCACGAGGCGTGGGCCGTGAGGTTGCAGGTAAAGAGCGTGGCCGTGCACAGCTTCCAGCCGCGCTGGAAGGCCGTGATATGCACGCCGAAGGTCTCATCCGTCATCTCGCAGCCGAACAGAAAGCGTTGCCAGCGCTTGAGCGGCGCCAGCGGCTCGGCCATGGCGGCGGACATGAGCAGATGGCGCAGGTTGACCACGAAGACCGCCACGATGACGGACATGGCCCCCACACCGGCCCCCCACAACCCCGCGCAGACGAACTGCCCGGAACCGGCGAAATGGAACACCGACATGGCCACCACCAGAGCGGGCGGGATGTTGCTCTTGACGGCCAGCACACCAAAGGCGAACGCCACCGGCACATAGCCCAGCACGATGGGCAGGGCCCGGCGCACGCCATCCATATAGGGAGATGCCACAGCAGCCTCCTCTCCTGAAAATGTTTCAATCCACAGTCGCCCCGTCCGCCGACTGAGCTTTAGCCGTTGCGACGCAGGAAGCTACGGATAAAGACAGCGATGTGGTACACGGCAAGACAGCCCATGAAAGCACTGTCGCTGCTTCAGCCGTTGCGACGAAGGAAGCTACGGATGAAGACAGCAATATGTTACGCGGCAAAACAGCCTGCGAAAACGCTGTCGCCATTCGTAAGGCTCACATGTTCGCCAACGACTGGCGCATCCGTAAGCCCGCTGGTGCGGGCAACGGCTACCGCCTCCGCGACCGACGGATGGGGGTCGCGCGGATCGCCCCTCCCTGAAGGATGGAATTGCGGAAAAGGCTTCCATCGGCTTCGCCGTCTTGTCAAGCCGCTCTGTTCTCCCTGAAGGGGAAGGTCTCAAACCACAAAGAAATTTTTGATGAAAAGCGATCTGTTATCCCTTTTCCTCCCCCTTTGGCAAGGGTCCCCGGCATGAAAGAATGCCCCCTCCGGCCAGCGCGCCGGTACACGGACCGGCCGGAGACCCGGGCAACGCGTCCCCCGGCCCGTCACCGCCGCTCTCCTTTTTGCGGACGGATCCCGTCATGCCGCCTGCGCCCCCTGCTCTTGCCAAAGCGGGACTTTTTCGGAACAATTTTTGTTCTCCAACCTTCAGTCTTTAGCCCGAGGCCGCATGTCCGCCCTGTCGTTCTTCGCTCCTCGCTCCCTGCCGCCGGATCTGGCGGCCAAGACGCGCTCCCTGACCTGTCTTTCCCTGCTCTGCTTCGCCCTGGCCGACGTCCGCGACGGCCTGGGGCCCTTTCTGGGCATCTTCCTGCAAAGCCACGGCTGGACGCCGGACAGCATCGGCTACGTCATGACCATCGGCGGTCTGGCGGGCATGGCCGTCACCGCGCCCCTGGGCGCCCTGGCCGACGCCACCCGCCGCAAGCGTCTGCTGCTGGCCCTAGCCTCGCTGGGCATCGTGGCCGCCCTGGCCCTGATCTTCCTTTGCCAGCACCCCCTGCTGGTGGGCGGTGCCCAGATCGTCCAGGCCGTCTGCGCGGCCGCCATGGCCCCGACCATCAGCGGCCTGACCCTGGGGCTGGCGGGCCAGTCCCACCTGCCCGCCCAGCTGGGACGCAACGAGGCCTGGAACCACGCGGGCAACGGCCTTTCCGCCATGCTGGGCGGGGCCATCGGCTACTGGTACGGAGTGCCCGGCGTCTTCGTGGTCATGAGCGGCATGCTGCTCCTCAGCCTTTATGCCCTGCACGGCATCGCGCCCCGCGACATCGACCATGCCCAGGCGCGGGGGCTCGCCCCTGAAGCGGAACACGCCACGCCCGCACAGCGCGCGGCCCTCCGGCACGGCCCCGCGGCCCTGCCCGTGCTCTGCGTGGGGCTGGTCATGCTCTTTTTCCATCTGGGCAACGCCCACATGCTGCCCCTGCTGGGCCAGTCCGCCGTGGCCCGCTTCGCCATCAACGGCGCGGCCTATACCGCCGCCACCGTGGTCATCGCCCAGGGCACCATGATCCTCGTGGCCCTCTGGGCCGCCCGTCTGGCCCGCAGGCGCGGCTACGGCATCCTGCTCTGGTGCGCGCTGCTGGCCCTGCCCCTGCGCGGCTGCATCGCGGGCTTCTGGCACAGCCCGTGGAGCATCATCCCCGTCCAGATGCTGGACGGCGTAGGCGCGGGCATCCTGGGCGTGGTCACGCCCGGCCTTGCCGCCCGGCTGCTCAACGGCACCGGCCACGTCAACCTGGGCCTGGGCGTCATCATGACCCTGCAGGGCATCGGCGCTTCGTGCAGCGCCTCCTACGGCGGGCTGGTGGCCCATCTGCTGGGCTACGGCCCCGCCTTCCTGGCCTTGGCGGCCGCCCCCTGCGTGGCCCTGGGCATCCTGCTGGCGGGCGTGCGCCGGCTGCCGCGCCTGCACCACGCCCTGCAACCCTTGGAGGACGGCTAGGCCCGCGGCCCTCCCGGCGATGCATGTCGAGAGGAAAAGACAATGACACCTTTGCAGCAAACATGTTACTCCCCACATGTTGCTACAGGCCGCAGGCGATGCTATACAGCCATCCTTCACAAGCGGTTGCGCGGAACACATCATGCATGACAAGGAGGTCACACCATGAAAAAAGCTCTTGGTCCCGTCACCCTGGCCTACCCCATGCCGGCCTTTCTGGTGGCCGCCTATGATGAAGAAGGCAAAGCCAATATCATGACCGCGGCCTGGGGCGGCATCTGCTGCTCCAACCCGCCCTGCATCGCCGTCTCCGTGCGGCCCGAACGCTGGACGCACAAGGCCATCGTGGCGCGCAAGGCGTTCACGGTCTGCGTGCCCTCGGCGGCCCAGGCCGCCATGGTGGACTTTGCGGGCATGGTCTCCGGTGCCAGGGAGGACAAATTCTCCGCCACCGGCCTGACCGCCGTGCGCAGCAAGGTGGTGGATGCCCCCTATGTGGACGAATGCCCGCTGGTGCTGGAATGCGAACTGCAGGCCACGCTGGAACTGGGCAGCCATACCCAGTTCGTGGGCCGCATCCTCAACGTGGGCATCGAGAGCGACTGCCTCAACGAAAGCGGCCAGCCCGACATGTACCGCATCGATCCCCTGCTCTACGACGGCGGTCAGAAACAGTACTGCCGCGTGGGCGAGCCGCTGGGCAAGGCCTTTTCCCTGGGCCGCCAGTACGGCCTGTAACATCCGAACGTCCGCGCCGTCCTCCGGGGCGGCGCTCAACACCTCTACGCTGGAGAACAGACGACAATGAGCGCTTCCAAAGTCTATTTCACCGACATGCGCTGCCCCGTGGGCACCGGCCTGCTGGACAAGCTGAAAAAACTGATCGAAAAGGCCGGCATCGACAGCATCGACATGGACAGCAAGTTCGTGGCCATCAAGATCCATTTCGGTGAGCCGGGCAACCTGTCCTTCCTGCGTCCCAACTTTGCCAAGGTGGTGGCCGACAAGGTGACCTCCCTGGGCGGGCGCCCCTTCCTGACCGACTGCAACACCCTGTATGTGGGCCGCCGCAAGCACGCCCTGGAACACCTGGCCGCCGCGCAGGAAAACGGCTTTTCGCCCCTGAGCACCGGCTGCCAGATGATCATCGCCGACGGCCTCAAGGGCACCGACGAGATGGAAGTGCCCCTGGAAGGCTGTGACCACTTCCAGAGCGCCTTCATCGGCCGCGCCATCATGGACGCCGACATCTTCATCAGCCTGACCCACTTCAAGGGCCACGAGCTGACCGGCTTCGGCGGCGCCATCAAGAACATCGGCATGGGCTGCGGCAGCCGTGCGGGCAAGATGGCCATGCACAGCATCGGCAAGCCCGGCATCGACGCCGAAAAGTGCCGCGGCTGCAAGACCTGTACGCACTACTGCGCCCAGTCGGCCATCAGCATCGGCGAGGACCACAAGGCCCGCATCGACCATGACCTGTGCGCCGGCTGCGGCCGCTGCATCGGCGTGTGCAACTTCGACGCCATCAGCAACGCCTTCGACGCCGAGAGCACCATCCTCAACGAGCGCATGGCCGAATACACCAAGGCCGTCATCCAGAACCGCCCGCACTTCCATGTGAGCATCGTCAACCAGGTCTCGCCCTACTGCGACTGCCACGCCGAAAACGACGCCGCCGTGGTGCCCGACATCGGCATGTTCGCCGGCTTCGACCCCGTGGCCCTGGACCACGCCTGTATCGACGCGGTCAACGCCGCGCCCGCCATCAGCACCAGCGTGCTGGGCCAGTGCGCCCACGAGCACAACGACCACTTCACCGACATCCATCCCAAGACCAACTGGCGCAGCCAGATCGAGCATGCCCAGAAGATCGGCATCGGCAACGTGGATTACGAGCTGGTGACCGTGAAGTAAGGACGGCCCCCTGCCCCACAGCCCGGGGACAACCCATGCACAACAAAAAACGGCGTCTTTCGACGCCGTTTTTTTATGGCCTTCCGTCCGGCCGCCGTCCGTCCCCGCAAGGGACGTCTCAGCGGTAGAGCAGTTTTTTCCAGAAGAATTTGATGTTGCCGTCGGCACTGGGAGCGGGCTCCCAGCGCAGGATGGTGTCCGCCATCTTTTCCAGCCTCCGGCAGACCGGGCTTTCCGGCAGGCAGCGGCAGAAGGGCTGCTGGCGCACCACGGCCTCGTGCACGCCGGGGTCGCGGGGCAGCACACCGGCCAGATCCAGCGAGACCCCGCCCAGGAAGTGGTCGCAGACGTCCGTGAGCCGCACGAACATCTCGCGGGCGCTCTTCATGTCCTGCGCCATGTTCACGCAGACCTGGAAGCGGTCCACGCCGTGCTGCGTCTTCAGCACCTTGATCAGGGCATAGGCGTCCGTCAGGGAGGTGGGTTCCGGGGTCAGGACGAGGAGGCGTTCCTGCGCCGCCACATTGAAATAGAGCACGCTGTCGTTGATGCCCGCGCCCGTGTCCACGATGAGGAAATCCAGATCGTCCTCCAGCTCGTCCATGGCATCCAGCAGCTCCAGCTTCTGCCCCGAATTGAGCGCCAGCATCTCGCTGACACCCGACGAGGCGGGCAGGATGGAGAAGCCGTATTCCGTGGGCAGCAGGATGTCGCGCAGGGACGCCCCCTCATGAAACAGGTGGAAGATGTTCTTTTCGGGATGCAGGCCCAGCAGCACGTCCACATTGGCCAGTCCCAGGTCCGCGTCCAGAAGCAGCACGCGCTTGCCGCGCGCCGCCAGGGTCAGGGCCAGATTGACCGAGATATTGGTCTTGCCCACGCCCCCCTTGCCCGAGGTGACGGAAAATACCAGAGGATAACTGCTGTTCATGCGCGCTCCAGATGTCAGGTCTTGCCGTTCTGTTATACCTACTTAAATCTATTCATAACTAGACAAATAGATTCAATGCTAACTTCCTGCTTCATCGAGGCCGGTTTCACTTTCTCCGAAAAGAAAGCCAGAGCCTTCCTCTCCACAGGCTTACACCGTGGAACTCACGGCATTGTTTCTTAAATTGATGGCAGCATTGACGTCACGATCATGGTATGTCCCGCATTCGGGGCATACCCAATGACGCATGGACAGAGGCAAGGCTTCCAGCCGGTGACCACAGTCGGAACATGTTTTGCTGCTGGCGAACCAGCGGTCGGCCACAACAACTGTCCCGCCATATATGCCGCTTTTATATTCCAGCTGCCGACGGAACTCATAAAAGGCGCCATCTGCTATGGATCTGGATAAACGTCTGTTTCTCAGCATCCCGCGTACATTCAGATCCTCGATGCCTATGATGGAGAACCTTCTGGCAAGCGATGTCGTAAGCTGGTGCAGTCCTTCCTGCCTGATATTGGCGATCCTGGCATGGAGCCTGGCGAGCTTCCGTCGTGCTTTTTCACGATTGTTCGACCCACGCGCTTTTCGCGAAAGACTTCGTGAGAGTCGCACGAGCCTTTTGACAAGCTTGCTGTAAGCTTTCGGCCCCTGTACCACTTCCCCGGTGGAGAGCGTCGCAAGGGCGGATACCCCAAGATCGACACCAACAGCTTCTTGGTTCTCGTTGTGCTGCTGTCGTCTGTCTTCCGTATCCACCGTGATGCTCACGAACCATCTGTCGGCCATGCGGGAAACAGTGATCGATACGAGCTTTCCTGAAAATCGCAAAGCCTCACGCATCCTGACCCATCCAAGCTTGGGGATCCGTATGCGTTTTCCCTGAACGGCGAACTGGTCATTGGAGATGCTGAACCTGTCGTGCACGCCCTTCTTCCTGAATTTCGGATAGGCGGCACGATGCGCGAAGAAGTTCTTGAAGGCTTCTCCAAGCTGGATGATCGCCAGTTGAGGGGCACACTTCGTCACCTCGAGCATCCAGGGGAAGCTTTCCTTTTTGATCTCGTTCAGCTGTTTGCGGAGGGAAAACTGGGAAGGCTTTGGAAGCGTGTCGTCTTCGCGCCATGCCCTGTACTGGATGCCCCATTGTTCAAGAGCCCAGTTATACGCGAACCGGGCAACACCAGTCGCACGCAGCATGTACGTCCGCTGATGATTGTTGAGGTCAAGGGCTATCTTGTGGGCCATCAGCACAGGGCATTATCCTCGACTGCTTTTTTGACGTCTTCAAGAAGCTTTTTGTTTTTATGGGATCGACTGCCGTAGAGCCGGGCGGAAAAGACCGTGATGATCTCCAGGACGTCTTTGGCAAGATCTTCTTCAAAAGAGCATTCCTCCCCCTGGTTGAGGATGACGACTTCAACATTTTTTGCTTCGCAGATGGCGAATACGAGCTCAGCACCGAATCTGAGCAGCCGGTCTTTATGGGTTATGACCAGCCGTCCGACATCCCCGGAAAGGATGGCATCCAATAGACGGCGCAATCCTTTTTTGTGGTAGTTCATTCCTGAACCGAGATCGGAAAGCAGCGTAAAGTTCCAGCCGTGTTGTGCACAGTAGAGTTCGAGCACCTGCTTCTGCCGCTCAAGATCTTCCCGCTGGTCATGACTGGAGACCCGGGCATAGGCAATGGTCGTACGGGTCGTATCTGCGATCGCCAGCTCGGGCTTGAGTTTTGTGATGTCATATCGACGGTGTTTGCCGGCTGTACGCTCGGGAACCAGTTTTCCGCTCTCTTCCCATCTGCGAAGGGTGGGAATGGATACTCCAAGCAATCGCGCTGCTTCACCTATTGTGCATAATCTGCTCATAAAGAGTATATTTACATATTTCTTATCATATTTCAAGCAATCAGTTTAAGCCCTGACAGAGTACGATATCTGCCTGTCCCGTCAAGAGCATGGGGCAGGCCCTGTCCGTGAGCAGGCATGCAGGAAAGCGGGCATGCCTGCAGCAACGGCCGCATGACACAGAAGGATCTTCTGCCTAGGTCCTGTCCGTCTTGCAGCTTTCCTGCAGACGGTTGCAGCGCACTCCGTGGCGGGAAACAGTCAGGGCTGCCGTCGTGTCTTCTTCCGATGCACGGGCGTTCACGCGGGCCATCTCCTGTGACTGTTCCAGGCGGGCAAGCCGTTCGCCAAGACCGGCATTTTTTTGCCATAACAGCCTGTTTTCCCTGTTCAGATCCCGGCGCTCCGCTTCCAGCTGGTCCAGGCGCTCCTGCAACCAGCGGCAATGAGCCCGCAAGGCGTTGTTCTCTGCCTTGCAATCCTGGCCGGGCGCCATCTGGCAGGACAATTCTCCGGCCGTCTGGCTTCCGTCTTCCAGGGGGGCAGGTCTGTTTTCCGGCCGCTCATCCTCATCAATGTTGTCCGGGGCATGCATGGCCCCGGCTCCCGACATCAGCCAAGAGACATTGATTTTACATTTATTACAAATAGTTAAGATAACATCAGCATTGGGACAATTTTCCCCACGTTCATAACCGCCGAGCGCGCCCTTGCTGATGCCCAGCAGGCCGGCAAAAGCCTCCTGGGACATTCTGCCCCGTACATGACGGATGCGGTCTCCAAGTTTCTGCATATGTTTTCATCCTTGACCCACCCCAAAAAGGACAATAAATCAGCCAGTAACAAAAAAAAGAGATATAAAAGTACACTTTTTTATTTACTCAGTCTGAAAACTGTCCTAACAAAAGAGTGTGGGCGATATTTTGTTCCATTCTCCATCATCATTAGGAGCATCATATCCGCCCACATTTGCGAACGCAATGCTGTTATGGGCAGTCCACATGCAATGTACTGTATTCATTATCATTACTTGCAGCGGTTCTTTGTCTCGCGCCCTGACAGCCTGCCTGTACACCTGACGCCCGTTGTTGGCTGGACGTCGCAAATTCGGGAGAGATGCATATGCAACTGACCAAGGGAGCCATCGGTAACCTGATAAACCGCTACAGGGCGGTGCTGAAAAAATGCCACCTGCTCAACGTCTTCGGCTCGCTGGCCGTGGCCGGCATGCTGGTCATGGGGGGTGCTGCGGCCGCGGGGGCGGCTACAGCTACAGCCAAAATACTCATTAACGGTACAGACTATACGGATACTGCTGATATAAACTGTACTGGAGCAGTTGATTTTGGCGTGTATACTAAGAGGATGTCCGGCATGTTTTTTGATTTTAAAAGGTGTGGTAATCTCGTCCCATG
>OOCI01000417.1_pt1 | contig 41328 bp, 34 predicted proteins | sample 1671761 | NCBI WGS metagenome assembly OOCI01 (sample SAMN06348190, study PRJEB24527) | human gut metagenome | biome: human gut; feature: ankylosing spondylitis patient; material: feces | host: Homo sapiens | place: China | collected 2015-10
TATTTTCAATTTAGGAACGCATTATTTATCGTCCTACTAAAGTATAGCCCTCCGGTGCAAGTTCAATGGCGGTCTGTGTTTCTCCGAAAGTAGCTGCCCAGCTATCGAAATTGGAAAGACCGAGTTTCTGGAGCGTATTATATTGCAGATACCTCATGTTGGTGTAAAGCTCCGTCATACTGTTAGAAATCGGTGTACCCGTTGCAAAGGTGATACCCTTACCGCCGGTCAGTTCATCCATGTACTGACACTTTGCAAACATATCCGAAGATTTCTGTGCTTCTGTCTGTGCAATGCCCGCCACATTCCTCATTTTGGTATAAAGGAACAAATTTTTATAATTGTGCGACTCGTCTACAAAAAGCCTGTCCACACCCAACTGCTCAAAAGTTACCACGTTATCTTTTCTGCTTGCATCGTTTAACCGGGAAATCCTTGTGTTTAGAGATTTCTTCGTCTTTTCCATCTGCTTAATGGTATAACGCTCTCCCTTTGCTTCTTTGGTTGCTTCAATAGCCATTTCAATTTCCTCAATCTGACGCTCGATAATGGCTATCTGTCTTTCTGTGGAAAGTGGGATTTTCTCAAACTGACTATGCCCGATGATAACCGCATCATAATCGCCTGTGGCAATTCGAGAACAAAACTTCTTACGGTTGGCAGGCTCAAAATCCTTCTTTGTGGCAGCTAAAATATTTGCTCCTGGATAAAGACGTAAAAAATCACTTGTCCACTGTTCTGTTAGGTGGTTCGGAACAACAAATAAGCTCTTTTGGCATAGACCTAAACGCTTGCTTTCCATAGCTGCCGCAATCATTTCAAAAGTCTTACCCGCACCCACGCAATGGGCAAGCAGGATATTCTCCCCATATAGCTGATGTGCTACCGCATTTAGCTGATGTGGTCTGAGTTCAATGTCCGGTGTCATACCCGGAAACTTCAAGTGGGAACCGTCATATTCTCGTGGTCTGGTGGAATTGAAAAGTTCATTGTATTTGGCACACAAATCCTGTCTACGCTCCGGATTACGGAATATCCAATCTTTAAAGGCTTCCCTTATGGCTTCCTGTTTCTGACTTGCAAGCATGGTTTCCTTTTTGTTAAGGACACGTTTCTCTTTGCCATCTTCCATTACCACATCAAAAATACGGGTATCACGAAGATTTAAGGAATCCTCCAGAATACGGTATGCGTTTGCACGGCTGGTACCGTAAGTCATGTTGGCAAGTGTATTGCCATGGTCCGCATTCTTTCCCTTTACGTTCCACTGTCCTGTCACATCGGAATACTGTACCACCATGGCATTACGGTCAAATAAATACTCCGGCGTTTCAAAAGTTTCACGCATGAAATCTTCTATGTATTTTGTATCAATCCATGTAGCACCTATACGCACCTCAATTTCGGATGCATCGAGTTCCTTCGGTTGTACTCCTTCAAGTGCAGAAACATTGATTGCATACTCTGGGTGGTTCTCTGCAAATACTTTTGCTATCTGCAACTTTTCCCTTACATTTCCACTCAGGTATTCGTCCGCAGTTTCCCACTTTTCTGTCACAGGATTTAAGAAAATAACTCCGGCAAGCTCCTTTGTTACTTCCTCTTCACTTTTTCCGGTAAGTTCTGACATAAAGGCTAAATCTACCCTTGCTTTTTCTCCCAAAGATACCGCCAATGCTTCACTTGCCGTATCCACGCTTGTCACAATCTCCGCTTTCTTTATGGTACGCTTGGAAAACATATCCGCTTTGCCCGCAAAGTTTCCTTCATCGTCCAACTTCTCCAAAGAACAAAGCAGACAATAACTGGAATCCTGATTAAATGCTCTTTTATTGGTCTGGGAATTGATAAGACCAAACTTCTTTGAAAACGCATTATACAGCTCATTCAGTTCTGTCTGCTTATTTTTTATCATATCGTCCGGATATTCGTTTAACTGATAATCAATCAATTCCTGTGTGCAGTCACGTATCTGCACCATACCCTTCATTCGCTGTTCCATTGTTTCAGAAACTTCCACAGGTTTCATAATGGAATTTTCACGGTAATACACCCTGTCATCCACTAATGTGTAACTGTAATTCTTAACACTAGGATCTGCCGGGATACTCTCTCTTTGCAGCTCATCGTCAAGCTCATCAAATTCGATCTGCTCAATACTGCCTTCGATACCCGCTATGGCTTTTTCAAGCTGTTCTGATAATGGAATGGATATATCAGGCGTGCAGGTGGCTTCCATGCCATACGGCCCGCTGACCATTTCCATTTTTCCCATAATCATCTCCGGGTGGTCTGCAAAATATTGGTTCATGGCAATACCATCTTCATTTTCCGTAAGATGTACCCAATCCGGCTCTATATCCACTACTCTGTCACGTTTCTTTAAAAACAGAATGTCAGAAGTGACTTCCGTACCCGCATTTTCTTTAAACGCTGTATTCGGTAATCTGATTGCTCCCAAAAGCTCTGCTCTCTGCGCAAGGTATTTTCTAATCTCCGGACTTTTCTTATCCATTGTCCCCTTACTTGTAACAAAGGCTACCACTCCGCCCGGTCTGACCTTATCTAAGGTCTTGGCAAAGAAATAATCATGGATTAGGAAGTTATGCTTGTCATAGGCTTTATCCACCACTTTGTACTGACCAAATGGCACATTTCCAACTGCCACATCAAAGAAATCATTCGGGTAATCGGTCTTTTCAAAGCCTGTAATCTTTACATCCGCATTAGGGTATAACTGCCTTGCAATTCGTCCGGTAAGTCCGTCAAGCTCCACGCCATACAGTCTGCTCTCCTGCATCTTTTCAGGTAGCATACCAAAGAAGTTACCTGCACCCACTGCCGGCTCCAGAATGTTTCCTTTGGAAAATCCCATCCTATCAATCGCATCATAGATACTCTTAATAATTACAGGGCTTGTGTAATGGGCATTTAAGGTACTTTCCCTTGCAGAGGCATATTCCTCCGGGGATAACAGTTCTTTCAGTTCCTTATATTCGCTTGCCCAATTTGCCTTGGTATCATCAAAAGCATCCGCAAGACCGCCCCAACCAACATACTTTGCTAAAATCTCCTGTTCTGACCGCGTTGCAATACGGTGTTCGCTCTCAATCTTTTCAAGAGTTTTGATTGCATCTACGTTCTGACAGAATTTTTCTTTGGGTGCAAAGCCTTTCCCGGTAGTTTCTTCTCCCGGTGTGATATGGAAGTTGACAGCTCCGGTTTTGTCGATTACAGGCTTCGCTTCTGCTTCTGCTTGTATCTGCTCCACGTCACTCTTAGTATCTATGTCAGAAAAATCATCAACAATGATATCCTCCGTACTGTCCGGCCCGGCAACAACTTCCTCTGAAACGGTTTCTTCTGTATTTTCCTTTTCCGGTTCTGCTTCTGTCTGTATCTGCTCCACATCATAACGCTCTGCATATTTTCCGGCTTCTTTTAAAAATCCGTCCATTTGCAGTGCCTTTTCCATATCTCTGTCAAGCGTTGCATTTAACACATAATCCGCAGCCATTGTAAAAAGCATATCAAAGGCTTCTTTTCCCTCCAGAACACGCTCTCCGTCAGTAAGTCTTACTACATCCGCTTCCTCATTCCACTCTATAACATCTTGTAATCCTAACGTGCCACAAATAGGAGCAAGGGCAGCCATTTCTAAGACTTTATCTTTGCCATTCCTTTCCGGCACCCTGTCACGTTCCATATACCTTCTGACCTGATTGATAAATCCATCCACAACAGCCGGGTGGGAAGATACTACAAATTCTCTGTTATCCCAACTCGAATAAGGAACAATGCTTTGTGCCCATTCCCGGTTACTTACTGAATAGCGTCCGTCATTGGGAGAGTTCATAACAATATTGGCAAGGACAAATTCTACACGCTCTTTTCCATACTTCTCGATAACACCCTTTGCAGTATCCCTTGGTAGTGTATATCCGTCAAAATTCTCTGCTATGGCTTTTTCAATCGCATCTTTACATTCAAGACGGACACCATGCTCCAGTTTTTCCTGTTCCCTTTGCATGGCTTTCTCTGCCTGTTCCTGCTTGTATTTTGCGTATGCTTCCTTTCCCTCTGCACTCAGGTACTTATCTGCTTTCATAAGTTCACTGATACGCTTTTCCACTACATTCCAATTCAGAAGCACTTTTGCATAAGGATTTCCGTAATCGCCTTTCTCAAGACGGATACCCTTTGCGTCATGATCTTCATGTGCCCTGTCATGTCCCGGAAGTGCATGGGAACTTCCACCCGTTCCGTATTCATTCTTTAAAAAGGCTACATTCTCTTTCTTACTGTGACCTTCCTTAAAATACTCATAAATACGGAATTTGCCATGTTCAAATCCGCTTCCCCCGGTCAGTTTGTAATCAATTTCATCCTGTGTAATAAAGTCCTCTGTTTTTACTTCCAGCGTATCCGGTGTTGGAAATTCTCTTTTTTCCATACCTAAATCGGCAAGTTGTTCAAGCAGATAATCCGGTCTTTTCACATACCGCCATTTAATCTGTTTTTCCCCACTTTCAAGCTGTGCTTTTGCTTTGGTAATCTCTTCTGCAAGTAGGGCTCTGCCTTCCTGTGTGGATAACAATTCGCACAATCTCTCGATGCACTTTGGATAACTGTATACTTCCAGTTCCAGACTCTCTGGCGTTTCCGTAATACCATCACGAAAGAAGTTATTGATGTCTGTAGCAATTCGCTCACGTTCCACTGCATCAATCAGGAATACCTCATTGGTACTCATATAAGTACCATTTTCCACCATAGTACGAATATGACTTTCTACTTCACTCCAACTCATAACCGCAAGGGTATTTTCCTTTGCCGATGTACCATAGCCGATACGCATACCCATTTCGTCAAACCATAAGGACACCGGATTTCCGTCAAAATCAAAACCTTTTCCGGTAGTCTTATACTCATTCTTTAAAAACTCTGCCATTTCTTCCGGAGATTTTCCCTGTTGATACTTTGCATAAATACGCTTTCTGCTGTGTTCTCTTCCACCGCCACTGCGTAAAATGGCGTCGGTCTGCTCCTGTGGCAAAGAAAAAGCAGCGGGCACAGTATACTGAATACTTGCTTCCGCTGCTGCGATGTTGCCGATTTGCTCCTCTACGCTTGGAAAAAAGCTTAACTGCTCATATCCGCTCCCCGACTCCGGAATATTTAACTGTAAATCAATTCCTTCAGAACGACTTCCTCCGCTGAATTCTGAATATTGTTCATCTTCTGTACCCAAAGCATCTGATTGTCCGCTTTGAGCTGTTCCGTCACTCCCTGCGTCTGTTTCATCTGCTCTATCAAATGTTCCATTCTCTCCTCTGCCTGTGTCTGAATCATCAACAGATGCTCTGTCAGGTTCCCCTTCAGAAGAAGTCCCGTATATACCCCGTTCTTGTTCTCCTGTAAGAATGTCTTTCTCATCATTCCGAACTTCCTCAGAGTTCCCTCCGGTTGTTCGTCCATCTGTAACATCGGAATCTGATAATCCCCTTTCTTCTCGTATCTCAGTTTCATCATCGAAGCTCCTTTCCCCGTTTTCTTTGGTCTGTGCTTGTAATTGTTCCTCTTGCGTTTCACCTTCGCGCTTTAAAGCATTATAGTGTGTTTGTGATGTATTTTCAAGTCCTTTTTCACTTAAATTTCTATCAACCTCTTTTTCGTAGGTTCTGATTGTTTTTCCAATCTCCATAAGGATAGGTTTGGAAAGGTCTGACACATTACTGCCAAGCTGTGACAGGGTTTCCACTGTATTAAATTCATGGATATAAGGAAAACTGATTTCTTGTGCAAGTACACTTTCCGGCACTCCGCATCTTCTAAGCACTGTGTAAGAAATACTGTCTGCCAATGTTTCCCGAAGTCTGACTGCCACATTCAGCTCATCCAGTTCCTCTAAGAAACTGCCCTCTTTCAGATACTCCATATCTAAAGCCAGTTCCTTATAACAATCCTCCGCTATCCTTCCGGCAATCTCTCTGATACGGTCTATAAATCCGGCTTCTTTGTCCGTATCTCCATAAATGCTCTCCAATTTATCAAGCACTCTTTCCTCATGTGCTTCCTGCATCTCCCATAAGTGTGGGAAACGTCCAATACGTCTTGCCTTATGCACATCGAAAATATCAAAAACATATTTTAGTCCACTTCGGTTATATCCGGCATCATCAATTAGGGCAATTCCCTTAGCACCTCTGTTTACCCAACAGTGCATTTTTTCATTCCATATCTCTATGGATGCACAGGCTGTTGCATCCGGTCTTTGGGCATAAATTAAAAGTTGGTCTTTAAATGGGTACTTATAAAGCCGAGAAGCAGTATTTAAATACCTTTTCCAATTATCCTCATTCCGCACCACATCATGTGCCGTATACTCTGCCAGACCGGAAATCATATCATATTTTCTCATGGTAAAACCTCCGTAATATTTTCTTTTAAAAATAAAAAAGTGGCTATGGTTCTTTTAAATTCCATAGCCACCAACATTGGTAACAGTTTCTCATTATTACACAAAACTCTTAGTATTTTATATAACTTCTATCTAAAGATTTTTCTTATGATTTGGGTTATCTTATCGTGTGTTACTCCCACCTTATCCAATATCATTATATAAATCATGCAACGTGCTAATTGATATGTATACACATGTATATCCTCTAAACTTTGAGGATGTCCGTGTCCTATTCCATTTCTCATATCTTGAAATATTTTTCCCAAATTAGGTTTTGATGCAAAATTTATCTGCATTCTTTTTGCTAATACTTCTTGATATTCCGTTAATATATCTGCATATACATTCTTTAATACACTGTTATATTGTTCCTCCAATGAAAAATCTATTTTACCAAGCTCTATCAAGATTTTTTTTGCATAGCTTGTTACTCTATCTTTATTTTTACGAGAAGATTCCTGTTCCCTCAACTCCTCTATTACAACTTGAAAATTACTCTTTACTAATTCAAGTAACTCTTTTTCAACACTTTGTTTTTCCTCATCTGACACAAATATCTTTGATGCTTCCACAACAACATCCATTGCATTTTGTTTCACCCTACTAAAGCAATTATTCGTTTCTGTTTTAGTTTCCTGTGTCCTATCATACTCGCCTTCAAAACTTAACGCACATTCTAGAAATCTAGTATGACTTACTTCATTATACTCAGCATCATTGTCAGGAACAAACAAATCATCCGTACAATCTCCTTGACGGCGTGCTGCAACATAGGAAAATAATTCACCTAAACTACTGTTAATATCTTCCTCTAGAATAGTATTGGTCTCCGTATTAAGATATTCCCCACGATTTTTCCCAATAATATTTACAATTCCTGTTTCTTCAAATTTATTTGCATTGCGTCTATATATCCTAATATCATCAAAATATATGTTTCTACGAAAACTAATAAATTTCATAAAATCATATACCCATAAATAAATTTTAAGTAGCATTTCTGTTAAAACAGGTTCTTCAAAATCAATATAAAATCTTGGTACACATGTCCCTATATCTCTTTTTCCCCATTGAGTAGTATAGTATATTACATAATCTATGCCTATATTACATTTTATACCATCTACTACTGCAGAGTATCTTGTATTTAGTTCATCCCACTTTTTTATCATTACACCATTTGCTTGAATATCCCAAGAAACACTATCCACATACTTTACAGCTCGTCTACTTCCACCCGCAAAAACATCTACTGCTTTACCAGCAAAAGTAATTCTATCAAATTTCGTGAGTTCGTCTGGTGGGTTGTTATTTTTTGAATAAACATAACCTTGGCATGCAAGACTACGTCCATTATACCTGCATCCAAACATTTTAATGTACCTATTCCCCCAAAGATGACCATTCACAACATCCTTCTCAATAATATTCCGAGCAAGCATGATATACATATTTCTGTTATTTACAATGTGAAAATGTTCGTTATCTTCTGAAACAAATGGAATTGACTCATCTTCCAAATCTATTAAATATCCTTCTAACATACAAACTCCTGTCAAATAAATATATTTTTTTAGATTATATCATTTTTCGCTTATGTGCTCAATTAACTTAAACTATTATAGCCAAAATACTGCAAGACACCTAAATGCATCTTGCAGTATTTTACTAGTTATCTAATTAAACATAAAAGCCATGTTCTTCAATACCTTTTTCTAAAATGGTATGTATCAAGTCCTCAAGCTCCACGCCATTGATTTCACTGACCACAATCAGTTTTGCAAGGGTATCCTTCTGAATGGCTACCGCATAACATTCCTCATCGGCACGAAGTTCATGGACACATACGCCAAGTGCTTCTGCAATCTTGCACATACAGCTAAGCTCCGGTTCACGGATACCCGCCATAATGTCAAGAATGGTTCTCTCCGACACTCCGGAAAGTCTTGAAAGCTCTGTAATGCCGATTTCCTCCTCTTTCATTACATGTAATACTTTATCTCCTGTTGTAAACATTCTGTTATCCTCCTTATAATGCTGCTTCTCTTCTATGTCCGTTTGCTACATTCTCTTTACCGGGCTTTACAATAACAACTACGCTTTTCTTCTCTGCAAGTTTCTGTTTTACAGAAACCTTCTCCGCCTGCTTAGCTGCTTTCTGCATAGCACGTTCCACCGCTTTATCGCTACGGAATAATTCATGGGTTTTTGCATCGTACTCATACACATGATCGGAAAGTCTTTCTTCCGGTGCGACCTGTGTCTGATTTACTTCCTGTACCATCTGCTCCAAATCATCCCGCTTCATTCCGTTGCTTTTAGGCACAATTAGGCATTCATGTATAGAAGAAGGTAATACATAGAAATCTCCCACTTGCTTTGCAATAGCCTGTCTGATGTCATCATTTAATATTGCATTTGCCCCATTTACTTTTGTTTCGTTTGTTAATACATACAAAGTATCCGGAATATCCAGCATCATCTGTAATGCCATTTCTTTTGCCTCTTCCATGCTTATTTGATTTTCCCAAGCAATGCTCTCAGCAAATATCTCAGCCATAACCTCATTCATTCCTTTAAAGCAATGTGGCTGTAAGATTTCCATATTCTGGATTGCTTTATTATGCAGTTCATCAAGAGTAATTCCATATCCATCCATCAGATTGTCCGTAATGGTAACGGTTGCAGTTCCATTCTTTGTTTTATCCATTAAAATCTGATACACAACCGCCAAATCTTCCATCTGCGAATACGGTTTATCCTGAAGAAATAACTGATTATTTTCCATGTTAATCAGCTTACATACAATTCTTTCTTTTATCTTCTCGTAGTCCGTAATTGCTGACATATCCATGTCATGACCGATGTAATGGGACTGATACACATCTGCAATCTGTGTTAGAACATCATCAAGCTCTGCTCCATCCTGTATCTGCTTGTAATAGGGATTCAGATAAATTGTCGGTGCAATATTACTTTCCTCTGTCTTAATCAATAATCCATCAAGCACACAATCATTGTTTTTAACCACCTGATTTACCTCAACCGTTGCATCCGCAAATTTTACCAGGAGAAAATCCTGTATCTGATTTTTTACCTGTTCTACAAAATCTCTGTATTCCATTATTTTTTATCCCCCTTCTTTGTATCATCCTGTGATTTCTCCATCTGTTTTGACACAGCAGCTCCATACATCTTGTATCGTTTCATCATGTCACGCTGGTTTTTTACATTGATTTCCTTTTCTAAACCGTTCATTTCTATCTGCCCCCTTATTCTGCTTTTGTTCCAAATGAAAACGTATTGTTTTTTGCCTGCTTCGGTGCAAATCTGCTCTTGACCTCTGCAAGCCTGTTTTCCATGATAGAAAACATTTCTTCCACCTGTTCCGGCGTATAATCATAGTTACCACGATTAGCTAGATGCTCAATCCTTCCGATTGCTTCCATTACCTTATTCACACGGCTTTCGCCAAGACGGACAAACTTGTCCGCCTTGCTTTCATTGTTCTGTACTGTATTTGTCATTTCTGTACTCATTTTAAAATCCTCCTGTTTATTTCTTCTTTTTTGCAAATTCTTTTTTAACTTTATACTGCAAGCCTTTGATTTCTTTTCCGTCCTTTGTATAAGAAAATCCCTCTATACTAAGTGGAATAAAATACGCATCATAAATCTTTCCTGCTTTACTTTTTAATCCTTCCACAAGAATTTTCTTACCCTCAAAAAAAGTTTTAAGCTGCGCATCCGTAAGTGCCATGCTCATTCCATATTCAAAATCATCTCCGACAACTTTGAACTGCTTAAAATTCATACCACACTTATCCATGCAGTATGCTCCGTACTTGCCCTTTGCAATCTGTCCGCCACAATTCGGACACTTACCAAGTATCTCCTGCTCCTGGGCAAACATTTTCTTATGCTCGTCACTGATTTCGTGATAGGTCTGAATAAGCTCCTCTACCATTGTCACAATATTTGCCATAAACTCATCCCTGTCCATTTCTCCTTTTGCTACAAGGGTAAGGGCATTTTCCCAATCTGCTGTAAGTTTCGGAGATTTAACCACATCCGGAAGTATCGTAATTAACTTCATACCGTCCTCTGTCGGGATAATCTGCTTTTTCTCACGCTTCACAAAACCATCTCTGACTAATTTTTCAATGATGTCTGCTCTTGTTGCCGGAGTTCCAAGACCTTTACGCTCTACATCTCCCATATCCTCACTGCCGGCTCTTTCCATAGCAGACAGTAAACTATCCTCTGTGAAGTGCTTTGGTGGTGTGGTGTAATGCTCACTGATTTTCGTCTGTACTCCGTCAAAAGTCATTCCCTCTCTAAGCTCCGGTAGTTTCTTCTCCTCTGCGTCTTTTTCTTCCGTAGTCTTAAAAGATTTCTTAAAGGCTTCCTCAAAATCCTTCCATCCGTTTCTTAAAACAGACTTGCCGGATGCCTTAAACACAGAACCGCCACAGGTAAGCTCTGCCTTTACGGTTTCGTATAAATGTTTCTCCCCGGTAGCACACAGTAACCTGTTGGCCACAAGGGATAAAATCTTACGCTCCGTTTCAGGCAATGCCTTTAAATCAGCAAGGGCAATTTCCACCGTAGGAATGATTGCATGGTGGTCTGTCACTTTCTTACTGTTAAGCACCCTCTGAATATACGGATTAAATACCACCTGTGGAACAAATGTCATACTGTCAAAAATCGCTCTGATAACATTTTCTGCTGTCACCTGCATATCATCGGAAAGAAACTGACTGTCCGTTCTCGGATAAGTACAAAGCTTCTTTTCATAAAGACTCTGCGTATATTCTAAGGTCTGCTTTGCAGTAAAACCAAATAGACGGTTGGCATCTCTCTGGAGCGTGGTAAGGTCATAAAGTTTAGGTGGTGCAACCGTCTTTTCTTCCTTTACCACAGACGTAACAAGAGCCTGTCCATTAAGACAAGCTCCTGTAATCTTTTCTGCATCTGTTTTACTGTTAATTCTCTCTGTGGCTGCGTCCACACCGCCACAAAGGATATGAGCCATAAAATACTGCTCTTTCTTAAAATTCATAATCTTTGCTTCACGCTCCACAAGCATTGCAAGGGTAGGTGTCTGTACTCTGCCGACTTTTAATGTCTTACCTCCATAAATAACCGTAAAGAGTCTTGTTCCATTGATACCCACAAGCCAGTCTGCTTCCTGTCTGCAAAGTGCAGAATAGTATAAGTTATCGTAATCACTGCCCGGTTTTAAATTATCAAAGCCATCTCTAATCGCACTTTCTTCCATTGACGAAATCCAAAGTCGCTCCATCGGCTTATGACATCCCGCCATTTCATATACCAGCCGGAAGATAAGTTCTCCTTCTCTTCCGGCATCCGTTGCACATACAACTGCTTCCACTCTGTTATCATGTAAAAGGGCATAAAGCACATCATACTGCTCTTTGGTATCTTCTTTGATTTCATACTGCCAATACTCAGGCTTTACAGGTAAGCTCTCATACGTCCATCTCTTCCACTTATCCCCATAACTTTCCGGCTCTGCAAGCTCAACCAAATGTCCGACACACCAGCTTACCAGATAGCCGTTTCCTTCAAAATATCCGTCTTTTCTACTCATTGCACCCAAAACCTCTGCAATGCTTTTTGCCACACTCGGCTTTTCCGCAATTACTAAACGCATTTATTCTTCCTCCTGTACTTCTGTCTGTATATCTTCTGCTATTTCCTCTGTTACCATAGTTTCAGTCACTTCCTCCGCAACTGCACCCTCCGGTTCTGTCTGCTCCGTCTGCATCTGTTCCTGTGACATGTCTGTTTTTTCATCATCGGAACTTTCTTCTGTTACATCTTCCATACTTTCCTCTGTTTCCGACTCATTTTCTTCTGTTACTTCTTCTGTAACCTTCTCTGATTCCGGTTCTTCTGAAACGTTTTCTTCTATCTCTGGTTCTATCTCATTTCCGGATACTGTCGGTTCATCCTCCGTAGATTCTGTGCTTCCTTCCGGTTCATATACGGGCATTTCCTGTACCTCTTCATAGCACATCACAGCAGCCGCACTTACAGAACTCACGGCACTTTCATCATAAACAATGTGTGCCCCGATGATCTGACCGTCTGCTAATCCACAGGCAACTCTATATCCCACAATAGTATTTGTGCTTTTTCCACATCCAAGCTCATAGTAGGTATATGTACTTGTTTTTGTGTTACTACAGCTTTGGTATCCCGGAGAACCATATCGGGACAAATGCGCTCCACATTCCTTACAGTTTCCCACATAGTAAACCTGTCCGCTGGTATCTGGTCCGTGTGGACCCGATATACAATCTCCTCCGGCACAACCATAGGTCTTTGTTCCTGTTTTCTTCACGGTATAGCAACCACCACCAGAGTTGCTATTACCACTATGGGCATGATATATGGGCGTAGTATAACAACCGCCTTTTTGTGATACACCGCAAGTATTCGTATGAAGTACGCTACCATTACCGTCCACATGATAGTGATAATCATAAGAAATTGTTCCCGGTATCTTTTCCACACCAATCACTAACTGCTGTGGGATATTCAAAATAGCCTGATAAAATTCAGCAAAGGTAGCGTCCTCTTCGATGGATACACCCTTTGTGAGCAATGCGGACGCTAATTTCTTCTTACCATCACTCACAAATTGAAAAACCTCTTGCAATTTCTGATTAAGGTAATTCATCAGATTGTCAAGAGATTCCTGCTGGTTATCGTTATTGTTAATGATTGTTGTGGATATTTCCTTGTACTGATTGGAAATATTGGTATTCAGTTCTTCAAACTGATTTGCAATGCTGCTGTTTGTCTGTGAAAACTTATTTTCAATCCCTGTATTTAATGTTGAAAAGCTATTTTCCATGCCCGTATTCAGAGTAGAAAAATTCTGTACCATTTCCCCCTGCATATTACTGATAGAGGTGGAGAAATTTTCTTCCATCATCTGTAAGGAATTTGTAATCCGGTTAAAGTTTTCTAACGAAGTTTCTTCCATGTTGCTTTCCATAACGGTCAGTACCGATAATGTTTCCTCATGGTTGGCATTCTGTGTTTCCTGTACCTTCTGGATTAAACTCTGCAACTCTGTATGTGCACTTGTATATTCATTACGGATTACATCTAAGGATGCATTCACAGATGCAAATGCAGCTTTGATTTCTTCCTGTCTGCTCTCATCGGCTTCTTCCATAAGGGTAAGAAGGTCTGTAATGGAAACTGTGGTATCCATGATCTGCTCATGCAGATTGTCTAACTTTTCCATTAAAGCCATAAAATCCTCATCGAGCTTTAACTGCACTGCTTCAAAACTGTTTTCCAAAAGTTCTGTAAGGTCTGCCTGTGCAGTAAGAAGTGTATTGGTCAATTCTTCAAACTGAGCATTGTTTTCTTCCTGTAATAAGGTAATCAGCTCTGTCAGGCTGTCATAATAGCTTTTTGCATCCTTCTGTGTCTGTTCAAGGCCACTCTGTAACTTCTCCAGCTTTTCAAATGTAGTATCAAAGTTGCTTTCGTTCTCTGCCTTGATTTCAGAAAGAATTGCCGTAATGGAAGTATTTACCGTGTTAATCTGTGTTTTGATTTCCTGCTGACTTACAGCTAATGCCGTAAGGGATGCAGTAATTTCATTATTTGCGGTACTCTCAATTTCCGTATGGTTATTGATGATAGTTTCAATCTCTGTTAAATCCTTTTCAAGCACTGAAAGGCTTTCCTTAAAGGTATTTAAAATCTGTTCTGTATCAGACTGAAACAGGGTAGCTTCTGCAAGACGTTCCTGATTGGCTACCACCACGGAATCAATTTCATCCAAATAGGTAGTCATATCGGTAAGCTGTTCTTGTTCTTCCAAAGAAAGAGCCTGCTGCTCTTTTCCCTGTCTTTCCACACTGCTAAATAAAAATGCAAATGCAATTACCGCAAGCAACGCAAGGGTAACAATAATAATCGGCGTTTTACGCTTCTTTACAACCTCAATAATCTGTTTCTTATCCATTGGTCTTATCCTCCTTAATCTGTTCTTATTCACTTAAAAAATCATCTTCGGTATCGTCTGTTTCTTCTTCGTCATCTTCAAAGATTTCTTCCTCTTCTTCCTCGTCATCATCTTCATCAAGGAAGTCCTCTTTTTTGCCCTTTACTACCTTAAAATAGTAACCGGCTCCAATAGCAATCCCGCCAAATACACCAAGCACAAGATAGGTACCAAGTGGATTTTCCTCTGCAACAGGTGTTTCTTCCGCTTCCTCCGTGCTTTCTTCCACGCTTTCAGGCTCCGGTGTTTCTTCTACCGTTTCCTGTTCCACGTTGTTATTAGACAACGCTCCGTCACTTACCGGGATTGCAGACTCCAGTGCAGCAGAATTTTGAGGAAGAACCTCGCTGTTATCCTCTGTTGCATTGAGCAAGTCATTTTCGGAAATCTCTGTAAGGAAATATACCATTTCTTCATCGCCGTCCCTGTCGATGATTAAATAAAAGACCTTATCTGTCTTTGTCTGAATGGTATAAAATTCTTTTCCGGTTTCGGACTTTGTACTTTCTGCCTTTTCTGATTCCACAGCTTCTTTCATGGCAGCTTTCTTCTGCTCTGCAAGGCTATTGCTTTCTGACACGGTATTTCCGTTACTGTCTGTTTTAGTATGCTCTGTTACCTGTCCTGTAGCAGAGGAAGGATTGGTAGGCTTTGCACTGACCGGAAGCTGTTCAGCCGGATTTTCCTGTGTGCCATCATCTGTTTCCGGGTCAGTGTAGTATGGATTGGCTGTCTTATAGACCTCCGACATATTTCCGGCATGATCCATTGCCTGAATGGTAAAATACTGATACCCTGCGTCAAACTGCTGTAATCGGATATTTAATACGCCGTTGGTAAATTCCTTAAACTCATATCCGTTTACATATACCGCTTTGATACCGGAATCTGTGTCATGAGCCTTTACACTAAGCAATCCGTCACTGACCGCCGCATTTAAAGTAGGCTTTGTAAAATCAAAACACTTCACATAGCGGTTTCTCTCATAGGTTTCGCCCTTCTGGTCTGTGACAAGCACATAAATAGTGCAGTTCTCTGAAATATCAATACACATATCTTCGGTAATATCCGTCCAACTGCCATTTTGTGCAATCTTTGCCTGTACCGACTTGATATTAAAATTGCCGGATGCAGCCACATCTTCTACCGATACCGGAACTCTAGTAGTGCTGTTATGCCATCCTTCCGGCGTACTGATTGTGATTTTTACATTCGGTGTTGCATACTCACAAAGGGTATAATCTTCACTGCACACTTCACATTCTCTGTCCACAGAATAATACTGACATTTATCGTCACAGGTACACTCCGGTGTAGGTACATCATTCCCGGATACCGTTGTATCCTCCATGCCTTCCTCCGTTGTGTCTGTGTTCTCTCCTGTAATATCTTCGGTAGTATCTTCTGTAGCTTCCTCTGTTACCTCTTCCGCACTTTCCTCTGCATGGGCGCTCATGGTGTTGCTACCATTTGCCACAAATGCTCCAATCGGCATACAGAATAAAACCGCTGACAAAATCAACGAAAACATTACTTTAACAGATAATTTTTTCTTCATTTCTTGCATTCTCCTTTTCTTTCTCTGCTAATAATCGTTTCAGTTCTTCCTCCCCGAACTTAATAAGCAACTGTAACTGTTCGGAAGAAATATGGTTCTTTTCCATGAACTCAATCTTTTCGGCTCTTTCTGCCATGTGTTTCTGTTCTTCCAAGTCCTTTAACTTTGCCTGTAAAGAAGCAAGTTGTTCCCGGACTTTTACAATCTCTTTTTCTAATTTCTGACTCTTTGTCATAGTTCTCACTTCCTGTTAATTCAATCTTCCAAAACTGTAAAAGTGGCTCTGCCAATAGGACGATGTAATGGTTGCGTAGCTGATTGGATCTCCGCAATGTATCATCACGCCATCACCACAATAAATGCCTACATGACTTACAGCGCCCGGCGAATTATAAGTGCCTGTAAAAAAGATAATGTCCCCCGCCTTTGCTTCACTTGGTGAAACCAGAGTACATTGGTTATAAATGCCCTGTGCTGTGGTTCGTGGCAAATTGTATATGCCACTGTTTGTATATACCCAGCATACAAAGCCGGAACAGTCAAAACTTGTATCCGGTGTGGAACCACCCCACACATACGGGTATCCTAAATATCTGGCTGCTTCCTCCATTAGAGCCTGTACGCTTGCATCATCATAGGAATCCGGTGGTATTACGTCTGTCGGGTCACGGTCAATGGCTTCTCCATAAATCGTCCCGGTTCCCACATCAAAATAAAATAACGGGTTGTAATACTCCCCGTTATACAAACATTCGATATGTAAATGGCCTCCGGTACTGCTTCCCGTGTTTCTTGTTGTACCGATAATTGTTCCTTTTTCCACCGTCTGTCCGGTACTGACACTTACCGTTTCCATGTGGGCGTATTTTGTGGTATATCCGTCAAGCTCCAACACCATATAATTTCCATAATGGCTGTCATATGCTGCCTGTGTCACGGTTCCGTCATGGGTAGCATATACATTAGTTCCTGTGGGTACTGCAATATCCACGCCCATGTGCAGTTGCTCCTCTCCGGTAAGCGGATTTTTACGATATCCGTAATAACTGCTGATATAGTTATACCAATACAGTTTGACCGGAGTATCAAATTCCTGTAACAGTCCGCCCGTTTCCTTATACATGGAGAATAGTTCGGTCTGCTCTGCGTTCATCTTGCCCGCTACAATATCTTCAAGCGGTGTTACCGTAAGTACCACCTTTAAGACCGTAACCTCATATTCCTCTTCTTCCATGACAGGCTCCCCGGCTTCATAATATAAAAGGTTTCCGGCTTCATCTGTGGACTGCACTTCCCTTGTCCTTATTTCTGTCACTGCTTCGGTAGTCAGCTCATACATTTCCTCAAAAAGTGCCTGTACCTCGCTTTCTACTTCTGTTGCGTTAAACTCCGTGTGAATGGCAGACAAATACCCGATTAACGTAAACGGATTATGACCGATTTCCCCAAGATTATAGGAATACTCATCATATCCCGGATAATCCGTTTCAATACGGTCAATCTCATTCTGCAAATCAAGCTCTAAACGGGTGAACTGCAAATCCGTTGCATCTATTTCTTTTGGCTTACTAAGGTAACTTGCAGCTAAGACAGTGGACTGCGTATCTGCAAACATCGCCCCACAGGACGATACGGAAGTCATAATCATAATAAGCAGAATTGCCACCACTCCAACGGTAGCAAACACGCCTATATTTTTACTTGCCAACTCTTGCAGTTTCTTTGCAATGGCTGTGGCTGCATTTTTTGTCTGCACCACTGCCTGCCCTGCATTCTTTGAAGCATTTCCTTTCCGCTTTGCTTTCATGTACTCACGCTTGATACGCTGTTTCTGAATCCGTTTCTGCAATGCTTTTTTCTGTATCTGTGGGTTTTCTTCCACAAATTTCTGATACTGGAAATTGACTTCCTTCTGGAACTGCTTTTTCTCAAGTTTTGCCACTTTTGCCCTCTGCCTATGCTCCTTGCCCTTATACTGCCTTTTTACAAAAGCAAATAATTCCTCTGCTCTCTGCTCCGTCTTATGGGCACCCTCTACGGCTGAATTTTCTTTCTCTGATTCCGCAACCTTTCCATGCACAAAATTCCGGCTCTCATTCTGCAATCTTTTCATGGTGGACTTATGCATTGCTTCCTGCTTAAAAGGCTTTTTTGTATCAAAGGGAACAACTACATACTTTGCTCTACCTGTTTCTTCATCAAACACTCTCTGCAAGGTGTATTCCATTTTCTTAGGCAGCTTCGCCTTAGCCTTTTCCACCTTTTTTCCGGCTTTCTGTGCCTGTTTTTGCTTTTTCTTAAGCTTTTTACTACCTCTAAATTCATCCGTGCTATCCTCTTTAAAAACACTTCCGGCATCATCCGTAAACGTGGCATCTTTCACACGCTCTCTACTTGAATACTCTTTCTGCACACGCTTTTTCTGATACGTCCCTTTTTTCTGCGACTGCCTGTATGTGTCCCTGCGGTGATAATCTTCCGAAGAACTCTGCTTTTTTTCTCTTTCCTCTGACTGCTCCTGTCCGGTTTCTGTAAAAAAAGCATTATTTTCTTTGGAAAAATCCGTTTTGGGTTCGGCTCCCGCCTCTGCATCTGACTTCTGGACATTTTGTCCAAAAGTAGCTCCATATTCTTTTTTTGAATGAGCCTTTGAAGAGTTTTTCTTTTTTAGCACTTCTCCACTTCCCTTATGGAAAGTGGAATTCCTTGCCTGAAAAGCACTCTCTTTTCCTTTCTTTGTCTGTGCCATTAACTTACCTCACTTTTTGCGATTTCTTCCGGCTTGGTGTTCATAATTGCATAGGTCTTGGTATTTGTCGGGTACTTATCCACAAACGGAATGACCACGTTATCAAATAAAATCAGACCGCTTCCCGGTTCGGAATTGGTTACGTGCATGAGCTGCTTTTCAGAAAGTCCCAACTTATCCGCCAAGATATGCTGGTCTTTGGCATTCTGATTGAGCAGATACACGAAGTCACTGTTGCCCAGGATGCCCTCGATTTCCTCTGACTTTAAGAAGTCACCCACGTTCTGAGTAAGCCCTGTCGGGATACCTCCCCATTTTCTGAATCTCTTCCAGATTTCCACAGAATAAATGGCAGTCTGCTTTTCCTTCAAAAGCAAATGGAACTCGTCACAATAGTATCTTGTGGCAATCTTGCGTTCCCTGTTTTTGGAAACTCTGTTCCATACCGCATCCTGTACGATTAACATACCAATCTCTTTTAACTGATTTCCCAAATCCCTAATGTCAAAGCACATGATACGGTTCTGGGAATCCACGTTTGTCCTGTGGTTAAAGTAATTCTGTGAACCATGCACATAGAGCACAAGACTGTTGGCAATTCTGACCGCTTTTGCCTTTGCTTCCCCGGCAAGCTCCTTTGCCACATTTCTAGGCTCATATTTTAAGAGGGCATTATACAAATCCTCTAAGATAGGCATATTCTCCGGCACCGGATTTTCAAAGTAGGTATCATAGATATGACGGATACAATCGTCAATGATACCTTTCTCATCATTAGCAAGTCCGTCTTTTCCTCCCGCAATCAGGTCACACAAGGTAATTAAAAAGTCACTCTTTAATTTCAGTGCTTCCTTATCGTTTTTATGGCTAAGCTGAATGTCCATCGGATTTAAGTAATCTTTGGAATTGGTTGCCAGCCTTACCACCTGTCCCTTTAGTGCCTGCACCAATGGGAAATACTCACCCTCCGGGTCACAAATGATGATGTCATCCCTTGTGATTAAAAAGCAGGATAAAATTTCTCTTTTCGCACTAAAACTCTTTCCACTCCCCGGCGTTCCAAGTATCACGCCGTTTGGTGTACGAAGCCGTTTACGGTCTGCCATGATCATGTTGTTGCTAAGTGCATTTAAACCGTAATAAATGGCGGGTGCGGGCATGAATAACTCCTGTGTACAGAAAGGAACCAAAATCGCTGTGCTTTTGGTTGTCAGCACCCTTTCAATTCCCGTGTCATTGCATCCAATCGGTGCAGATGCCATAAGGCCCTGCTCCTGTAAATACTGCAAGCACCGTAAATTGCAGTTTGCCTGTTGAATAATACCGGACACCCTCTGTGTCAGGTTCTCTAACTCTCTCTTGGTTCTTCCGTAACAGGTAATTAAGAATGTCATTTTGACAATCTTCTGGTTACTGCTGTTAAGGTCATCCAAAAGCTCTAAGGTATCTTTTTCATACGTGATGATGTCCGTAGGTAAAATATCCATATCGTACCCACTGCGGACTGCTTTTTTCTGCTCCTCGATTTTCATTTTCTGAATGTTGGTCAAAGCGCCTTTTAACATCTTGATAGCCTTTACCGGGTCCATCGTCTGCATGTGCATGGTCACGGTAAGGTTATCATCAATATCAAGGAGCTTCTTTAACAGCTCGTCATTAAATCTCGGTGCGATAATATCAAGATAAGACACACTTCCGTAGATACTGCCGGACTTAAATCTGCTTGGATAGCGGAAATCAAATCCCGGCGGTGCAATATAATCTTTTACGGATTTACCGGACTCTGATAATTCCTTAAATGAAAAACGGAAAGGTTCCATCGTTCCCTGATTGAAATACTCATGCAGGATACGAAGTCTTTCCTTTCCGTCCAAAGACCGGGCATTCGTGCCTATGTTATTTAAGTTTCTCACAACATCTTTCTCGATGTTATTTAATTTGCTCTTTGCTTCCTTATATCCGGTACATTCCACCCCGAAAATAAGATACTTGGATTTAATGATACCGTTATTTCCTTTTGCTGACTGATGTTGTAGCATCTGTGTGTATTCCTCACGGATATCGTCAAAATCATCTTTCTGCAAAGGAATATCAAACTGGTCTGCAAGTGCCTGTTCGTTGACCTGTCTGTTGAATAAAAACAATTCAAACTTTATCGACGGGTCAAAGTAATTGATAAGTTTACTGTACTCTTCCAGAATATCTCCCTGATCTTCCACCTCCAGCAAATCATAGTTTATGTCGTAAAACTCCACCATCTTTGTATAAAATCTATGAGTGACCTGACAGATACCGTCACGGAACATCTTTTTAAAGGTAATGGTTTTCTGTGCGGTGTCAGGTTTTGCCTGTTCTTTACTGTTTCCGGCAAGAGTACGTTTAAGCTCAGCCAACCGCTTTTTTTCTGCAAAGCTAAGACCGGATTTCCCCGGTATTTTACTGCCCGTTAGCGGAATTGCTTTCGCTGACTGCTTTTTCTTCAAGATAACGTACCTCCTTCTTAATTCGTTCTCGCTCCTCCAACTGTTCATAGAGGTTTTCTGATTTATAAGGTCTGATTCCCGGTGTCAGTATCTTCTGCCTTATCATGAAGTACAGGATTTTCTCTGCCGGAAAACCGTCCTTTTCATACATTGCCACAAAGAAGAATGGCAACATGATTCCGACCATTAACAAAGAAGCTGCCGAGGTTCCCAATACTCCCTTTGTGAGAAAGTAAATGGGAACTCCTGTTATGGCAGCTCCGCTAAAACAGATAATCTGTCTTTTAGTCAGATTCAATGCTACTTTGGTTTTGATGCCACTCAAGTCTTTTGGCACGGGTACTGAAATTGCCATAGTCTGCTCCTTTTCGTGTGCATACCCATTTAGTGGGCATTGAATATTGATTTAGATAAGGAACCCGTCTTAAATAAGCTAAAGCAAAGGATTACGGTATAGGCTGCCACAGACCATAAAGCACTGTGGAGATTGCCTGCTACCGACACACCGGCTACTAGCACGGCATAGATTGCCACACATACCATAATGAAAAATCCCTGAAATGCCAATGCGATAAGTCCCTTTAAATAATTCGTTCCGACACTTCCCCATTCCCTGTTGGTAACGGTTGCTGCCGGAATCGGTGATACTGAAACATAAAGGTATATTTCAATCATTCGTCCGTATAAAATGACGGTGATGAGGACTGACATGATTTTCATACATAAGCTGATGATCATGGTTTCCATTCCAAGTCCTATCAGTTCCCCTATTCCCATGTTTCCAATCTGATTATTAAACATGGTGGTAAGCGTTGCTTCCACATCCAGACTTGTAGAACCGGAAATTTCTGCTGCCGCCTCTGTCACTACATGGCTTCCCACATCAAATACAGCCATTACAATGTCAAAGGTCTTACTGAGTAACATGACCGCAATACACGCCTTGAATAAAAAGCGGAAAAACAAGCCTGTATCAAAATCGTGCATGTTGTTTTTGTCGATTACCATTGTTATCAGTTCATAGATAAGCACAAAGCTGATAATCATTCCGGCTATGGGAACTATTACATTTTCTGATAAGGTCTGAACCCTACTGAAAATACCAGCGTTCCATGTGCTGGGCGTCTTGCTGACCTCCCCGGCAATCGTGCCTACCTTGTCATTCACATCGCCAAACATGGTTGACAGGTTGGACAGCACCCACCCTTGCAGCATTTCCTTTATGAAGTCAGTAATTTTGTCAATGATTCCACCCATCTATCTTATGAGAACAGGGAAGTAAGCTGAGGAATCACCGTCTGAGCCACGATTACAATACCGCCACCTGCCATGAGCTGCTTGATACCCTGTGACTTTGCACCGGGATTATCATTTCCGTAACCTTCCAAAAGGTTAATCACGCCCCATACACCGACACCACCGCCGATTGCTGTTACTACTGTCTTTAAACCTGTTACTGCTGTTGTAAAAAATGCCATTTTCTTTTCCTCTTTCTATAAATTTGTTTTGTGATTGAAAGAGTTTTTTCGTGTAAAATGCCCCATCCTATGATAAAATCAGGACAGGGCATTCCTTTAGGATTTCCCTCACTGGCATCCGATACTTACAGTTTAGCGACCTATGGTATCGGATGTTTTTTTGTTCCATCCTAAAGCACATTCAAAACTCCTTTTTCCACTTCTGGACTTTTTGTCCAAAAGTTCTGTGTTTCAAATTTCCATATTCAGTTTTACGCTGCGATTTCCCCGACATCCTCCACCTCATCAATGGTGTCATTGCTCCTTATCTTTGCTCTGTTAAGGTTCTTCACATACTTTTCGATGTCAAAGGCATTCTTTTCGTCATAGTCAGAAAGCAAAGGATACTGCTTATGCTTGGTAATATCGAACTTATTGGAGAAGAATGGTCTTACCCCTCTAAGCTGCATAATGCACTTGCCACCATCCATGACTGCAATCTCGTCTTGGCTCATAAGCTCTTTTCCGGTCTTTTGGTAATTCAGACCGTAAGACTGGCTCGTACCCCTCGTATCCGAGGTATTATAAAGGTCAATGGTTTCTTTACCCAAAACTTCTGCCAACTCTTTTAAAGTGGTCTTTTCCTTCCCACCGAGGAATAGTGTGGTATCACAGTTGCCCTCTATGGTATCTGCGTTGTCTTTATAAATTGCTTTAAGCTGTGACTTTGACTGCAAAATAATAGAAGCTGATATTTCACGGCTACGGATAGTCGCAATCAGCTTCTCAAACTTAGGTATCTGCCCGATGTTCGCAAATTCGTCTAACAGACAACGAACATGAATAGGCAGTCTGCCGTTATACACATCATCTGCTCTGTCACAAAGCAGATTAAAGAGCTGGGTATACATGATTGACACGATAAAATTGAACGTATCATCTGTATCAGAGATAATAACAAACAATGCTGTCTTTTCATCCCCTAACATATCAAGTTCTAATTCATCATAACTTGTCAGGTCACGAAGCTCTTTAATATCAAATGGTGCAAGTCTCGCACCACAGCTAATCAAAATAGATTTTGCTGTCTTACCCGCAGCAAGTTTGTACTTTTTATACTGCTTTACTGCGAAATGGTCAGGCTCACGCTCCTCAAGCTCCTCAAACATCAAATCCACCGGATTTTTAAATTCCTCATCATCCTCCCTTGCTTCACTGGCATTTATCATGTCAAGCAAAGTAGTGAAATTCTGTTCTTCCTCCACACACTCATACCAGATATATCCGATAAGGGCGGTGTAATAGAGCTTTTCGGCTTTCACCCAAAAATCTTCACCGGATTGCTGTCCCTCTCCTTTGGTGTTAAGAATAATCGTGTTTACGAGTTTCAAAATATCCTTTTCACTCCGGATATAAGCAAAAGGATTATAGTGCATAGATTTTTTAAAGTTAATGGTATTTAAAACTTTGACTTTGTATTTGTTTTTTACAAGCATTTTTCCGCACTCCACAAGCACGGTTCCTTTCGGATCAGTGACTACATAGGAGCTATGCATCTGCATAAGGTTGGGCTTTACAAAGAATCTGGTCTTACCGGAACCGGAACCTCCGATAACAAGAATGTTTTTATTTCTTGCATACTTCGGCTCCTTTGGTCTGCCGGACATCATAAGCCTTTCTGTTTCTGTTAAAAGCACGTTGTTCTCAAACTCCGGATCAACGTATGGCTCTATATCCTTTGCCGTTCCCCACCTTGCAGAACCGTACTCCACGCCATGCCGAAACTTCTTGGCGTTCTTGGCTTTGAAATATACCATAAGGCGAAATGCAATACCACATCCCACACCTATCAATAAGTCTTTTGGAAAAAGGCTCGGTAACGGATTGGAAAACAAATCTTCCAATCCATTCATGGTTGCTAACATCTTATCGGAAGCATTTTTCCCCGGCGATGTTCTCCATAGCCATGCTACTTTATTGCAAAAGTAACCCATAAGAACGTAAGGCAGATTCATAAGAATAAACTTCTTTTTATCCACCTTTTTCATTTCAGAGGTAAGCTTTTGTGGAACTGCTTTTAAATCTTTGACTATCCCCTCTATGACTTTACTCATAGCGACTGTCCCCTGTCCATTTGATGCTCCCTTGCTCTGTCTCTGTTTTTGTCCTTACCTAATAGCTCCCTAAACTCTGCCAGCTTTTCTTTTACAGATACTCTGCCACGTTTCTTTTCATTAACCTTTACAAACTCCTTAAATGCCTGTGTAATCACATCGGCATCCTTGCCCTTGAAAAATACCATATACTTCGGTGGTTCCACCGTCTTATCCTTTTTTACGGCAAAGTCTACATTGTATTTCTTAGCCACTCTCTCAAAGGATTTGATGTTGTTATCCGTAACCTCAATACTCGAAGCTCCCATACCCTGTCCTACCAATGCTTTTACTGAAAGCTTTCCGTGTGTTGCCTGTTTCCCGGCTCTGCGATGTTCCAGATACAACTTCATAGCTTTTTTCAGCACATCGGCGGTCAGCTTAGAGGATTTAAAAACAAGGGCAATCGTTTTTTGTGTTGTTTCCTCCTGCATGGTTTTCCTCCTTTAGTTTCTTACAGCCATACTTCCGCTAAGGTGGAACATACAGCCTGTGCAGTAAATACTTCATTTTCTCTCCTTTCCACTTCTGGACATTTTGTCCAAAAGTAAGCAATTAAAAAGGCAGTTATAAACTGTAATCGTTTATAACTGCCCTAACGCTGTAAAAATTTTTTTCTACTTTATTCCATTAACAATGCTATCTATTTCTTCATCAGTTATTTCCTCAAAATCAAAATCGGATTGCATCTGTCTTTCTGGAATTTGAGAAATTGTTACTTCATGTCCATACCACAAAGAATACTTTTTCAATTCAAAAGCTCTTTTTGTATATGCAAATCCACCTGCAACCTCTTTCAACAATCCACAATTTCTGAAATCATCAATATATTCTTCATCTGTGTCAATAATTTTTCCGTTTATATGTTCATTCAAAAATTCTAAATCTTCATCCGTCAATCTTACTATACACTGAGCCAACTTATAAAATTGATTTGTTGATATATTCTCCATGCAAAGTGCCCGTGTTAAATTTGAAACATATATTGCTTTTTTCCTTGTGCCTGCATCATCAATAATTTTAATTATCCTTTTTGCATTTTCTACTGAAGTTCCATCCTCTGCTAATTTTTCTGATAGTTTCATTAAATCCGCTTTGCTTTCGCAGGCATTATCTAAATAATCCATAAAGTTTTGCCAAAAGATTTGTTCCCGAATAAAATATGGGCTATTAAAAATATCACTTAAAAGTTTTCCCAACGTTATTATATCGCCGCTTACGATAGTAGATACCAGTTCCTCTAATACATTCTTTCCATATTCCTTTATTTCTGTATTTTCTACGATATTCTTAATAATTCCCATCTAGTCACTCCTTTACAAATCATAAAATTCTTTTGCTGGTCTCATTTCAATTTTGTCTTTGTGAATACCACAATTTATTAAATTATCGCATATTTTTTCCTTTTCTTCATCAGAAAAATAATACACAATCCATTTAGCATAATTTTTCGTATAATATCCTATTCTTCTAAAGTACGGAAGATCTACTCCTGCAACAGAATGACCTATAATATGAATTTCATCAATTTTTTTATCATTCAACCGTGAAAGTCTATGTATGTAACGGTTAACATCTTTATATGTTCTCTCATAATAGTCTTTTACTACTTTGCATATGCTGATTTCCTTTTCATCATACATTCGCTCTGCTTCTTCAAGTCTTTCGTCAATATTCTCTATTCTCTCAATATTTCCATGCCCCAATACCGGATCGCATTCATATTCTCTCAATGAACCATGAATATGTATTATTTTTCCTTCTCTCACTCTATATACTCGCTCTAAAACAGCCGTATAATTAAATGTAATATACAATGCATCATCGTTGTTGTTAATCAAAGAAGTTTTTGGCTTCGTATCCCTTATTCTTATTGTCCTAACCCATTGCTTAAGATACTTGGCTAATCTTTCTATGTATCTATATTCTTCAATAAAATACTCATATAAAGTTTCCTCTATACCTATATCTCCGCTTTCTAGTCCCATATCCATTTGCAACGCATCTTCCACAATCACATCTTCATCAATATTAGCAAGATTTTTTTCTAATTCATTCCATAACATTTGCTTTTTAGCTTCATCGTTATACGCCGGATAAATATAATAATGACTTTCAAAGGCATGTAAAAACTCCGGATACATATTATTCAAATAATTTCTAAAATCCCAATAGGATGTTTTCAAATCATGTCCTCTATCAAATCCATTTCCAATAATAAATAATTTCATTCCTATTCCACCTTGATCTATCTACAATATATTTTATTATACCTCTACTTTGTATTTATTGCATCCGTATAATTATAGCGAATATACCATAGAAAAGAGCAGCCATTTCCCAACTGCTCCTACCTCTGGACAAAATGTCTAAAAGTTTTATATTCTCATCTTTGGACTTTTTGTCCAAAAGTGTCCTATTGCTATGTTCACAAGTTCCCATATCATGCCCATTATTTTAATAATCAACACTACTCCGCCAATCAGACCACCTATAATACAATTCAGTGCAAATACTCCTATGTTACCACTAATACCATAATTTCTTGGCAAAAGCCATAAGCACATCCTATGTATTCCAAAAGGACAACCGACCATAATCCAATATAAAAACAGGTCAAATCCTTCCGCTTTATTACATACCGGATAACAGGTAATCATCCATACGGTAATTAAAAATACCGGAATAATAATCTTAAACAATACCCTTTTCACTCCATCCACCTCCATACATATCGTGCTGTACTTCCTGCTGGTAATAATGATTTATGGTACTGGGTGCATTATAAAGTGCAGTTACCATATATGCCTTGATATTTGATATCTTACTTGTGGTATTTTGCATACACCCAATCACATACTCAAGATGTGAACTATCCAGCTCTAAAAACCGTTCTTTCACAAATTGATACGGATAATCTAATCCACCAATTTTAACAAACTTCTGCTTTACACAGACTACTTCACAAATGATACGAAATAACTCCTTATACAATCCTTTATCCTGATAGGAAGCATGTTTCATGTGATGCTCATATTCAATATTCTCTTTTATGATTTCTATGTAAGCATTGACATCATCCATCCCATCCATCCCTCTTTCTGTGTCACTATCCGATTGATAGATAGGATTGTTATAACTCAAATCAGTATAATTAGTATTGTTATAATTAGGGTTCACTTCCTGAACGTCTGCAAATTCATTTTCTGAACTTCCAGAGGTCTGATTATTGAACCTCCGGAAGTCTGCATTTTGAATTTCTTGAAGTTCAGTTTTTGAACTTCTGGAAGTCTGATTATTGAATTTCTTGTCATTCAATTCTTGAACTTCTGCGGAAACATCAGTATTAGCGGGTTCTTTTTCAGTTCTTTCCGGCTGTATATTCTGCTCAACCACAACAAAATTCTTCACATAAATAATATCCGGCTTTCCAAGTCCCTGCCTTTTTTTCTCTATCAGACCTATCCCTTTTTTACTGTCAAGCTCTGCAATTACCTTTGCACAAGTAGCTCTGGCACATCCCAAATCTTCCATTATATTCTCTACCGTATAATGGATATATGCCCTGTTTTCATCATCAAACCAGCCGTTTTTCATTGATAATGACATTCTGTCAAGCATCAGACCATAAAGAAGTTTTGCCTCACTGGATAACCCTTTGAAACGCTCATCCTTAATTAGTAATCTTGGAACACGGTAGAAGGAAAACTGTTCTGCTTCCGCTCCGTAATAATAATCGAATTTCAAACCGTTATCCATTTTGCGTCCCCCTTCCTATTGTCTGTTCTTCCATTCATCCAACAACTGAATGATGATTTTCTCTATTTCTTCACTGCTGTAATCTTCTTCAAAATACTTGCCGATTTTATCAGCTTTCAGTGTTACTTTTCTTTCTTTTGGCTTCTCTTCCGTCAGGATCAGGCGAACCATCGCAAAGGTAAGCTCTCCCCTTTTACCATATTCCTTGAGTTTCCCTGACTGTACTGTACTTACATTACATCCCTGCTCCTCTAAAATGACCTGCACCCACTGCTGTTCATCCTCTGATAAAAAGGAAATATCTACGCCCTGTGAAAAGCCTAATTTCTTCTTATCCACCATATCAAGAAGCTCATCCGATAGCCGGGACAACCAGATATACCTCTGTACCTTTTTTGCGTTCTCTCCGGCAGCTTCGCCCACCTTATCAAGCGTATTCATTCCGGCTTTCTTTCCCTGATGTTTCATTGCTTCATATTTCATCTTATAGGCTCTTGCCTTTTCGCTTGGTAAAATATCCTCACGTTGAATATTGGAATCCACCATGATAATCGTAGCTTCATCATCGGTGTAGTTTCTTACAATAATCGGCATTTCCGACTTTCCGGCTCTTTCAGAACCTCTTTTCCTTCGATGTCCGGCAATTAACTCATAACCGCCACCTATTCTCGGTCTTGCGATACCCGGAACAAGTACACCATGCTGACGAATACTTTCTGTGGTTTCTTCCATCTTTTCATCATCAAGCACCTTAAACGGGTGGTCTTTGAAATCAAATAGCTCTATCAATGGAGCAATCACTACTTTTTCCGTTCCGGCTCCCGTATTTTCCTCTACACCAAGCAAATCCTGATAGGTGGTAAGCTGAATATCCTTATTTGGTTTTCGCATGACTTAACACCTCCCTTGCCAGTTTTTCGTAGCTTTCTGCGCCTTTACTCTGACGGTCATATTCAAAGATACTCACACCTTCAGAAGCAATCTCTGCAATGGCCTCCGACCTCGGTATGGCATCCGCAAATATATTTACATCATTTCTATAAGCGGTATGTACCGCTTTCTTATTTCTCTTTGAATTGTTGTATCTGCTTGCATCCATTGTAAACAGAATACCCTCTATCTCTATTTCCGGATTAAAACGCTGTTTTGTGCCCTTATATACCTTTAAAAGCTCCGTAAGACCGTCTGCTGCATAAAACTGTGGCTGTACCGGGATTAAGACACTGTTTGCTGCTGTCATTGCATTTATGGTCAGCATACCGAGTGACGGCATACAGTCGATGATAATATAATCATAATCATCTTGTAACAGCTCCAGATACTCCTTTAAAACCCATTCCCGGTCATCAACCGTGATTAACGACATATCCATGCCTGTAAGCAACTTATTGGACGGAATCACATCTACGCCCTCTTTATGGCTTAAAATAGCCTCTCTAGGCTCAAATTCAATGCCCATGATGATGTTTTCCATCATATTCTTTAATGTCACTTTCAAATTCTTTGGAAAACCCAATCCAAGGGTCAAATGCCCCTGCGGATCAATATCTACCAACAACACTCTTTGACCTAATCTAGCCAAACCAACTCCTAAATTGATACTTGTGGTAGTCTTTCCTACTCCACCTTTCTGATTAGCGATTGCGATTACTCTACACATGATAATTCTCCTTTGTTTTCTACTGTTCCTTTATGTTCCGTTTCTTTACTTCCACATATGCTCTGTGGAATCTCTTTGTACCCTTATTCGGGTAAAAATCTGAAAACTCTATTACTTCTATCTTGGGATTTCTCTGTAATATCTTCCCAAACCACTTAATATCATTTTTTGTTCCCATCAATCTGACTTTTAACATTAGTCTGCTCCTCCAAATAAGGCATACAGATTTTTGTTATAAACTGCATATTCCGGATAACGTATCTGTATCGCCTGCCAAAAATACGGTGCATACGCACAGCAGAATAATTCTTCCACTGTATATTGTCTGCATTCACTCATCTGCTCCTCTGTGTCTGAGTAATCGTCAACGCTTGGCGTACCGTTACAGTACAAATTAAACGCCATTCTGATTACTCTTACACTTCCGCTGGTCTGCCAGCCTTCCTGTAAACATTCTGTTTTCACACAGCCTGTCTTAAAGTCATAGATACGATTTATATTTTTTCTTGTATCATCACTAATACCTAAGCAATAACATAATGCTTTATGGTACACATCATCGTATCTGACTTCTTTCATTTTTTCATAGTAGAATTTCTCATGTGCATCGCTGATAAAAATAATTTCTTTAGCATTTTTTACTTCTGCACCTAACGCTGTATTTGTCATATTCCATGACCTCCTTTTATTTTCATTATCAAAATGAACAAAGGACATTCCCTGTATTTTCAAGAAATGTCCTTTGCTATCATTAGCAAAACTGCTATGTATGCAATTTTTAGGTTTTGTGTAGAACCGTCAGCCTAGCAATTACGCCATTTTCTTGATATGGTTCTATTCTACTAGCGGCCGGTGCCATGCACGCACCCATATTCATCGAATCCCTGATTCCCAGATCCACAATCTTCCCGATGGTAATCGCCGTTACCCTCGCATAATCCAGCTCACTTTTCTGCCCGCTTAGAATAAAGGCTCCGCTCCCTGTCACCGTTGTCGTTGCAGACATTGGGCGCTGATTCCCGTAATCGAGCGGGAAGCGGAACTCCTTCTCTGCACTGGCATAATGGCTGGAGGTGACACAGGCTGCATTCTCCGTCATCCCGCCCGCAATCATCATAGCTGCCATCGCAATCGAAAGTCCGCTCGTGGAACACGCCCCATAAAGCCCCACAAACGGAATATCAAAGTTCATATTTCCAAAGCTGCTTGCGATCGACTGTCCAAGCAGATCTCCCGCAAACAACAGATTGATGTTCTCCCTTTTTAACCCCGACTTTTCGATTGCCAGGGAAAGTGCTTCTCTCTGCAGGGCACTCTCTGCCCCTTCCCAGGTATCCGCGCCGGATTTATCATCCTCTAAAACCAGATCAAACAATTCGCCAAGCGGTCCCTGTCCCTCCTTCTTACTTACCACGGAAGCACATGACCGGATATAAACAGGCACCGGAATCTTAATTGTTCCCTTCCCCTGTTCAAAAATTGCACCTACTGTTTCCTGCATAAAAAACCTCCTGCCTGTCAAAATAACTCTACTACCTTTATTTTGACAAATCAGAAGGTTTTTATGCATTTGCAACTATTCAGAGCCATGCAAAATTGTATTCATTGAATGCCTGCATTTATACAGAACAGCAATTTCATACGGCTGCTAACCAATTGGAATCACTCTTCCCATCTCTGCTGACGTCCGGTGGGAAATGGAAATCACAGTGCGTTCCCCGGATACTCTCTTTAAGGCCTGCAAAACTTCCTTTTCAGTTTCGGCATCCAGATTGGCCGTAATTTCATCAAGAAGCAATAATCGGGGACTTGCCGCTGCTGCCCGCGCAATGGACAGAAGCTGCCACTGTCCCTGGGAAAAAAGCTCCGGTGTACAGATCGTGTCATATCCATCCGGAAGCGCTTCAATTGTGTCTTGCAGGCCGGTAAGCGAAGCAACATTCTTCACCGCCTGATCGGTAATAACCGGATCAAATAATGTAATCTGATCCTTCACGCTTCCCGGCACCATATGGAACGACTGCTCCACATAGCCGAATATCCGGCGTTTATCCCCATCCGGAATGTTGGATGCAGCTATCCCCTGAATCCGCACCTCTCCCTCCTGCGGTTCATAAAGTCCAAGCAGGAGCTTTAAAATCGTACTCTTTCCTGCTCCGGTACGTCCCATGAGCGTCACCCGTTCTCCCTGCTTTACCTGAAAACTCAGCTGCTTCAGAATCTTCCGCTCGTCATATCCAAATGTTACATCCCGGAATTCCACGAACGCCTCTCCATTTTCTTTCCTTTGCTCCGGAAATCTGTTTCCTTCCGGTATCCATTCTTTCTTCGAAAGCTCCTCCCTTTCCGGAAGCTCCTCTCTTTTCGGAAGTTCTTCTTTCCCCGAAAGCTCCTCCATTGACGGAAGTTCCTCTCTTTCCAGAAGTTCTTCTTTTCCCGAAAGCTCCTCCCTTTTCGGAAGTTCCTCTTTTTCCGAAAGCTCCTCTATTGCCGGAAGTTCTTCTTTTTCCGGAAGCTCCTCCCTTTCCAGAAGTTCTTCTCTTTCCGGAAGCTCCTCGATGGAAAGGAATTCGTTGATTCTGTGGATGCCGGCAACAGCGGACTGGATCGTCTGGATCTCCATGCCAAGGCTTTCTACCGGTGTGAAAATCTGTGAAATATAATTCATGACTGCTACCGCTGTACCGGCTGACATTCCAAATAACGTAAGCACGCGCGGACTTCCAGATGCCGAAAGCAGCATGACACAGGCAACAACGATCGCATTCAGGATCAGAACCACCGGAGAATACACCGCATCATAAAAGTTGGTTCTCTCCATGGCACGATAGCTGTCCCCGAGATATTCGTCATATTTCCGTTCCATATAGCTTTCCCTGGAAAGACAGTGAATGGTACGGATATTGCGCAGGGTTTCCGGGACGTGTCCCGATGCACGGCTGACCGCTTTCCGGTTCTGTAACTGCGAAATCAGCATATTCTTCTGCACATAACGGGTAAACACAAGCAGGAACGGTAACAGAATCAGTAAAATCATCGATAATCCGCGATTCTTAAACCAGATCACCACAAGGATGCTTACAATCCTGCAGACATCGGCAAACATACTGACAATTCCTGAGGTAAACAGGTTCTCGACCGTATCCACATCACCGACAAACCGCGATACCACCGAGCCCGGCTCCTGTCTGCTTAAGTCATCGGCCTTTAAATGTACGAGCTTTTCCATCAGGCCGCTGCGCAGGGTGTGTGTCATTTTCTGACCGAATATAATCAGCAGTCCTTCTCTTGCCGATTCCATAAGACCGGTTAAAGCCAGCAGACCAAAATAGGCCATAATCCATCCAAAGCCTGCCATCCTCTTTGTCGTCAGTCCATCAATGATCCGTGCCAGAATCATGGGCGGTACAAGAGATAACAGAATTGCTCCACAGACAGAACCTGCAATTCCCATCACCAGAAGCAGGTGCTTTCGCATCACCAGTAAAATCATTCCGGAAACGCTTTTCTTACACTTCATCCTTTGCCCCTTCCTGATCCTCAAACAAGCTCCGGTACTCCGGGACTACTTTCAGTAATTCCTCATGGGGTGCGACAACCGTGTTCCCCTGTTCCATCCAGATGACCTTCGACAGCTTCGGAAACAGGTACAGCCGGTGTGAAATCAGCAGTACTATACCGTTCTCTGTTTCCTTCTGCAGATTCTTAAAGATCTCCTGCTCGGTCTTCCGGTCCAGTGCAGAAAACGGATCATCCAGAATCAGCAGCGGGCGTTTGTGACATAAGGTTCTTGCAAGAGACAGTCTCTGTGCCTGACCGCCGGAAAGTCTTACGCCGCTGCTTCCGATCTTCGTCTGTAATCCGTCCTCCATGGCATCGGCTTCTTCCTTCAGGCACACCTGTCTTAAGTACTCTCCGGCATCGCCCACATCCCCCATCAGGATATTGTTTTCGAGTGTATCATTCATCAGTTCGGGATCATGTCCCAGATAGCCTACTATCGCTGCGCGCTTTGAAGGCTCCATATCTGCCAGTTCCACGCCATCGAACCGGATGCTTCCTTCATATGGATATTCACATAAGAAGACCTTACCCAGTGTTGATTTTCCACAGGCTACCGGTCCTGTAATGCCGATGATCTCTCCTACATGAGCCGTAAAGGAAAGGTCATGGATGATCTCCTTTGCCTGCGGATAGGCAAACCGCAGATGCTCGACCTGCATTTGACGGATCTGTGCAGGCTCCTGCGCCCTGCTCTCTTCCGGCATTTTCAAAAGCGGACAGATTCTCTTCCAGGAAACCTGTGCCTTATGTACCGCATTGAAAAGCTTCGCTGCACCCGATGCCTTCGTGGAAAGCCTGGTAAAACAGGACAGAAAGGTGGTAAACATCGCAATGTCAAATGTGGTCCAGCCAATGCCCAATACATTTCTTCCACCGAAATATAAAATAAAAAGGACACCTGTCATTGCCGTCACCCGGTATACGGGAGGCAGTACAGCATTCCAGATATTTGCTTTTACCGCCGCCTTCTCATATGCAGTCAGGTTCTCCTCATAAGCGCTCCGTCGCTCCTTTTCACATCCGAAAACCCGATAGGTGATTGCATTTGACACCCGGTCAAGCGTTGCTGTACTTAACCGGCCGGACTGCTCCTTAAAAGCTGCCCCGCTTCTCTGGATCAGAACCTTCATCTTTTCTGCCAGATAATAGGACACCGGAGGGAAGATCATGCATAACAGTGCAAGCCGCCAGTCATACCATAACAGCATGCAGGAATAGGCAAGCAGTGCCACTCCGGTATCAAAGATCTCCGTGGTAAATTTCCGCATGCCCTCCACGCAGTCATCCACATCGAGGATCGCCTTTGTCATCACATTGCCGACGCCCTCCTCCTGAAGCTGTGCCCGGCTTTTGCGGACCAGCGTTCCATAAAGAATCTGCTTCATTCTCCGGTTTACATTGTTGGCAAACCGCCGCACATAAAACCGCTTGGCATAACGTGAGATCTGTACAACCGCAATTGTCACAACATAGATCAGTACCAGACAGAGCATATCCCGGAATGCTGCTTTTCCATTCAGAATATCGATGAGGTGCCCCGTCATCTGTCCTTCAAAATACGGGCCTGCCAAAAGCCCCACATTATAGATCAGGCCCGATATGGCAACAATGAGCAGCACCGGCCATTCTGCCTTAAAATAAGACAGCACCCGGTCCGGTTTAAATTCTTTTCGTTCCATTTTCCTATACTCCGTGTTCCATCAGGAATTGCTTCCAAAGCTCGTTGTATTTGCCTAGGAGATGGATCTGGTCGTGCGTATATTCTGCATTCAGATCTCCATTTTCATCGCAGACCACTTCATTCATATCAATGTAAAAGAACGTTTCGTTATCCGCAAGCGTTGCAATCGCGTTGTTTCTTGCGTTGATGTTACTGTTATTAAAGATCGCATCTGAGCTGCTTTTCTTCCCGGACACTCTCATATTGGCTTCAATAATGATCTTAGCTTCCGGGGCAAGCTCATGAAGGGTATCCACGACCTCCGTATACTTTTGCATGAAATCCTCGGTGGTTCCACGCCCTAACTCATTGATTCCCATCATAATGTAAATCTTGCCATAGTTCTTTGCAGCAAGTACTTCCTCCACGGTGCCTTTTCCTTTGAAGTTCTCCCCCATCACCTTATAGATCGTAAGAGAAGTCTCACACAGGAAGTCCGCATGCTCCGGAAGATCCGTATAGTCATATAACCCTACCGTTCTTGAATCCCCGATAAACAGTGCATCGTCAAAGTAACTTTCGTCAACCTTCTTAAAATCATAGGCTGCCGCACGCTGTACCCCTGCGTCCCCATAAATATCCGCTGAAATATGATTGATATATTCGTCATAGGTGCTCTCCCTGAGCGGCTTAAGGCGCTCCAATGGTGCTTTCAGGTCATTACCGGAAACGGTTTCTTCTCCTGCTTCCTGTAAAGAGTTCCCGGACACATCGGTATTGCCCTCCGGTCCTTTAGAATTTCCGGAAGCATCACTCATCTGTCCTTCCTGATCCTGCTGCGCCCCTGTCTCCGTTTCTGCGTTCTGCGTTTCTGTGTTCTGCGTTTCTATATTCTGCGCTTCTTCACTTTCGCCAGCTGCCTCTCCCGGTTCCTGCGTCTCTTCCTGCGAGCCCTCTTTCAACTCATCAATCTTCTGTTTTCTTGCAAGGATCTCTGCTTTCTTTTCTTCATCAAAAAAATCCCATGGATAAACCTCATCGTTGATTCCCGTAAACACCACGGCTAACAGCGGCTGCTTTAAGGGATCATATTCCTGGGTTGCATAAATATTATGAAATCCGCACAATGCCACAATCGTCAGCAGCGCAGTTCCAAGCAGGATTCCTGCAAGGAGCGGACAGTTTTTCAAAAAATTCTTCATCGCAATACGACCTTTCTCAGAAAGTATTAGTATAACAGTTTTAAATTAACTACCCCATATCACTTGCCTATTTTCCCGATAGCACAGGATAAAAATCCTCAGCGTAGCCCGCTACGCCTACGTTTTTTATCCTGCACTCTCAGAAAAATATTCTACGTGAATGGTATAGTTATTTAGAAACTGTTATACTAGAAATTCAGGTACATAAACGGATTTCCTGCCGTACTTGAAACAAAATAAATACTGATCCAGAACAACACAAATAGCAGCAGAATTACAACCGGATTCTTTTTATGCTTTTCGTAAAAATCAAACACTGCCGGAATACAAAGCACAATTCCTATTGCCAGAAGACCACCGTAGCCTTGCAGATATTTCACAATATCCTGTGCGTTGACCGCAACGCCACCGTTTCCCAAAAGCGGGAACAGTCTGCAAAAGTATGTTCCAAGCTGCCCCGGATCTGTAATTGCAAATACTACCCAGCTTAACGGAATGAGGATCACAAGATAGATATGTCCCAGTACCGGAAGCTTCTGCAAATATTTTCCATACCACAATTTTTCCATAATAATAAGCAGTCCAAGAATTGCTCCCCAAAGCAGGAAATTCACGCCTTCACCATGCCACAATCCTGTAAGAAGCCAGACAACCACAAGATTAAAAACCATCTTCCCTTTACCGCAGCGGCTTCCTCCCATCGGAAAATATACATAATCCCGGAACCAGCTTCCAAGTGTCATATGCCATCTGCGGTAAAACTCCGAGATGCTTTTGGACGCATAAGGATGATGGAAGTTCTCAATAAAATCAAAGCCCAGCATCACCATTAAACCGGATGCCATCAGGGAATAGCCCCAGAAATCAAAATAAAGCTGCAGGGAATAGCCTGCTGCACCAAGCCAGGCAAGCGGTGTGGAAATACTCTGGTAACCAATCATCTGCAGATCCTTCCAGAGAATTGCAAGGCGGTCTGCAAGCAGAACCTTCATGGAAAGCCCGATCACAAAATACTGTAGTCCGTCCTCAAATCCTTCCAGCGAATAATACCTAAGGGCATAGATCCGTCCTTCCTCATAGCGCATGATCGGTCCCTGTGCAATCTGCGGAAATACCATAAAATACAGGGCTGTATCCATAAAGCCCGGGGAATCTGCAATCTCTCCCCGATACAGATCTGCCTGATAGGAAATCATCTTAAAGAGATAAAAGCTGATTCCAAGCGGCAGCAGCGAGCCCGACACAAATACCCCCAGTGCCTTAAACGCGATGAGCACTGCCACATCCACACACACGATGCCGGTCAGATACCGTCTTCTGGCAATCTTATGCCATTTCCGGATTTCATACCCGCACCGCTGGTTCCACATCTGCTTCCCGATAAAGTAATTGAGCCATGTAAGAAAAATAAGCAGCAGAATAAAAACAGGTTCTCCCACGGCATAAAACACAATACTGCCAATCAGCAATATCGTGTTTCTGTGTTTTGCGGGAAAAGCATAATATATAATTAAAAAGACCGGTAAAAACCGGAACATAAATTCCAAACTAGCAAAGCTGATCATCTTTTGCCTTCTCTCTATCCATTATCGTAATGATTCCGTATCTTCTTATTATGATGCTATGATCCAATTAATATCACTTCTTATGATGCTATAATCCAATTAATATCATTTCATGAGGCTCCTGGAATACGTTCTCAGAACAGAATGCCCCGGATCCAGTAAATAATCCCCAGTACCCAGCTTGTGAAAATTCCATACAGAATGACCGGACCTGCAATCGTAAAAATCTTACAGCCAACACCAAACACCCAGCCTTCCTTCTTAAACTCAATGGCCGGAGCTGCTACGGAATTGGCAAACCCGGTAATCGGAACAAGGGCTCCTGCTCCCGCAAAGGTCACAAGCTTCGAATATACATGAAAGCCGGTCAGAAGTACGCTTAATGCAATCAATGCAAGAGAACAGAATCCTCCTGCCTGCTGCTCATCCATACCAAGCTCCTGTATCGCCACATTCGTAATAAGCTGCCCAAGTACGCAGATCAGTCCTCCCACGAAAAAGGCCTTCACCATCTGCTTCCAGAGCTGATAGGTGGGTGTGATTTTTCTGACATATTCTTTATATTCCTCTGACATGATTCCTCTCCTTTTTGACTATAGGATATGGGATCATGCCCGGAATATACATACTCTTTTAAAAAACGTAACTATTCAGTTGCCAAAAATTTTATTTACTTTGTTTATAAACAGGATCTGCAGGATATCCACCCTTTAATTTCTGCATGCCGCGCTGGATGGCATCCCTGGAATTCTTCCAGTCTGCATCCTTGTTGCGGTAATCAAATTTTTCGACAAGCCACGAAACATCCTCCTGCAGGCGTTCCATATTAGTCTTCATCAATTGAAACATTGCCGGATAAAACTCTGCCTTTTCCTTATCGTTCAGACGGCTCTGTGCTCCGTCACACAGATCCCCGAAGTGCGGCAGGCAGAAGCCTTTGCCGTTTAATACCTTATCCTTAAATGCCGTATCCTTTGTATAAAGATAAAAGAATGTATCCAGATACCGTTCATACGTGTCAGCTGCCTGCCGGCAGATATAGCAGGACTTCTCCTTCTCACGCACCCACGCCCCGATGGAGCTGGTGGCGTCCGCAGGCTTCTTCATTCTTGCCATAAATCCGGACTTACCCGGCGTAAACTTATTAAACTGCTCCTGCAGCTCCTGATTCATCTTTTTATAATGAGTCTTTAAAATCCATCCGTTTCCGAGCGTATTTCCATAGTCAAACATCTTCTTAAAGTGCATCCGGCAAAACCCGGTACGATCCGTAATCTCCCGCACATCACTTTCCATATATGAGGATCCCGATCCTAATACAAAATCCAGTAAATCCTGCTCCACTACCCGTTCAATAAAGCAGAACGGACATTCATCATCCGCATTTACCGCATCGTTTAACGGTATTGTGTATATTTTTTCTTTCATGACAAAACCTCCGGTTTTTTAGTTCCTAACAGACGCATGGTGCCCAGATATTGCTTTAATTCCTGATGATAAAGTTCCGGCTGGAAGGATCCCTCATAAAAATGCCTGCGCATCAGTCCTTCTGTTGTGAAACGGATCATTTCCGAAAGCTGCTCCCGGCTTAAACGTTCATCCAGCTCTTCCCCTGTCGCCTGACTTAAAATCTGCGCATACTTCTCACTTAAAATATTCCGCTTATCCTCTGTCTCGAGCAATACCTCACTGACGTTTTCCAGTCTGCTGTTATTCAAAAACAGCATCATACACGGATAATTGCGCATAACCTGAAGCTCTGCTTCCCTGATCTGCCCAACCAGCCGGAAATAATCCGTCTCTTCCTTATCCACTCCTGTCGTCAATTCCAAAATCACATAACGGATACTGTAATCGTAAATAAACGAATACAGTCCCAGCTTGCTTACAAAATAATGAAACAGTAACCCCTTACTGATTCCTGCCTCACGGACAATATCGTCCGTACTTGCATGTGCATAACCGTTCATGGCAAACACCTTTAAGGAGGCATTGATCATACGATCCTGCTTCTCCTTTTTTAAATCAAAAAACTTCTCATTCATACCCCGGTATCCCTTCCAATTGACTTTCCTGGTCGAAGAAAAATATAACATATTTTTGTCCCTGATTCAAGATGACCGAAGGTAACAATCCCGGAAATCCGGCTGAAAAATTTATAGATTTTTTTGAAACTCTTTCGTATAATTTTCTTTTCTTTTTTCCAAAATAGTATTAAGATATACGTATCAGATCATATTAAAGACATTGTAACGATTCAGTACCTTCACAGTTACGGTTTGTTACAGAAAGGAGTACGTATATGTCCAAGAAATTTGGTAAGTTTTTATTGTTTTCTGCTGTAGCAGGTGCCGCTGCCTATGGTGCTTATCAGTATCTGCAGAAGAAGGATAAAGCAACGGTTCTTTCCGGTAAGGAGGAAGAGGACGATCCTGATGATTTCAGTGAGGATCTTGATGAAGAACCTGCTCCTTCAAAGGAGCGTTCCTACGTTTCCCTGAATCTTGATAAGGCAGAAGCCTTTGCAACCGAAGCTTTCCAGAAGGCAAAGGAAGTCATTACCGACTCTGTCCAGAAGGTGAAGGAAACCGTATTGGAATCCGCTGAAAAGTCCGAGGCAAAGCCTGTGGAGGCTGTAGAAAAACCGGCAGATAAAGAAGCTCCTGCGGAAGAGACTGAAGCTGAAATACCGGCTGCTGAAGCCACTAAGGAAACTATTTCTGAAGAAGCTGCTCCCGCAACGGAAGAATCTTCCACTCCCGAAGCTCCGGCAGAAGAACCGGTTAAAGAAATCACCGCTTCTGTTACTGAAGAATTTCCTCTGGAATAGGAATGAATGTAAGATTCTTTTCCTGACATTAACAAATAAACAGTGAGCATTAAAAAGCTGCGTGGCTATCGTCCACACAGCTTTTGTTTTTATTTTTGCGTAACTATTCAGCACCCCATTCGTAAAACCGTTGCTAACGCAACTTGAGTTTTACTCATGTGGTTACT
>OOCI01000421.1_pt1 | contig 41190 bp, 46 predicted proteins | sample 1671761 | NCBI WGS metagenome assembly OOCI01 (sample SAMN06348190, study PRJEB24527) | human gut metagenome | biome: human gut; feature: ankylosing spondylitis patient; material: feces | host: Homo sapiens | place: China | collected 2015-10
ATGCCTGACAGGCCGCAATCTCCCTCCGGGTGTGGCCCTCAATTATGATGAGACGCCCTGCAGAAAGTTTCCTTCCTGCGGGGCGTTTTCCGTTGTGGGGGAATCTTGTTTCACCCGGAAATAAATGCTACTATAGTCGTTAAACTATGTTTTGCCCGGCATATAGCAAAAGGAGCAAACAGGCATGAACGGTTATTCCCTGTTTTTTGTAGTGATATTCTGTGGTTGTGCTGTCTGGAGCCTTGCCGGGCTGATATTTCCCAAGGTGCTCGTGGTGGCGCCTCCTGAGCGGAGAACGCGGGGCTATGCCTTTTTCTTTCCTTTGGCTGCTGCGGTTTTCTTTTTTGGGCTTGCTCTGTCCTGTGACCCTAAGGTTCAGGCCGCCGGTGTCTCTCTTATCTTGTTTGGCGGTATCCCGGCCATGCTGTTATGGCGAAAAATGCACCAGCCGCTCCGCCCTTGCGAGCTGCTGGCGGCAGCAAAAACAGACAGAGAGCCTGCAAGGCCGTCCAGCGACGCCCCTGGGGAAACGGACTGTCCTTTCTGCGCGGGTAGGCAGGAAAAAGAGGGCTACGGCTCTTTTGAAAATTATGAACGCTACCGGGAAGCTTTGGACAAGGCGCTGGATACGACGTCGTGCGGCAAGGCTGCCCTGGACAGACTGGATGCCTTGGTGGACGCGGCCCCTCTTGCAGATCATGAGCTGCTGACAGAGGCGATTGAGGAGTGCTTTTTCCAGCAGTGTGAGTCCAAGCATCCCGTGGCTGTGGTGCGCCTGTTCGACAAGATGCACCAGGAGCATCCCTGCATGGCGTTCGCCCTGCGGCATGGGGGGCTTGATGAAATGGTCTCCGCCTTCTGCGAAAGCCTCAGCAATCCCCTGCCGGAAAAGGGACGTGCCAAAACCATCGTGGGGCTTTTGCAATCGGACCACCCGCTGGTCAAGGGGGCCCTGGCATTTTCTGCGGCCGATATCGCCGACTGGCTGGACGGGGAGTGCGAGGAACTCTGGCCAGACTGGGAGGCCGGTACCCATAGCGAAATGCCCCCGGAAGATTTCATTGCAGAGGTGCTGGCCTTTCTGAAGGGAGAACATATCCCGACAAGCTAGTACTACTCCTTATTATAGATAGTCGACTTCAACTCAAATATTTCATGATAGGAGGAAATATGAAGCTTGTTTCTGCAACAATTGAAGGCTTTAGATGTTTTAAAGAATCTACGATTATAGATTTTGAATCAATAACGACATTTATTGGAAGGAATGATATTGGTAAATCTACAGTTTGTGATGCGCTAGATGCTTTTTTTAATGGTAATGCTGATTCTGGGGATTACAGCGTCCCACATGCTGAATCGCCATCTTTTTCTATTAGTTGTGAGTTTACTGAGTTACCTGAGTCTATTGTTTTAGATCGAGAATACTCAACGACTCTCGATCAGGAATTTTTACTTAATGAAAGAAAAAATCTTGTTATAAAAAAGATCTTCTCTGGAAAGAATCCGAAGCCTGTAGAGTATATTATTTGCAAATATCCTGATTTGCCCGGGCAGGTTGATTTGATTGGGTTAAAAATCACTGAATTAAAAAAATATGCTAAAGAAAATAATGTTTCGCTAACTCAAGTGCGACAAACTGTTAAGGCGGAAATCCGTCAGGCCATTTTTAACAAGTATTGCACGGCCCCCCTTAAAACACGGCAGGTAGCTATCAAAGAAGATAGTGCGCTTATCTCTAAGGAATTATGGGATAAGCATATGCCATTGTTTGCTTTATTTAAAGCAGATAGGGAAAGCTCTGACCAAGATGTCGAAGCACAAGATCCTATGAAGCTAGCAGTTAGGGAAGCATTGCGTGAGCAGCAAGAAGTTTTGTCTAGTGTCGCTAATGCTGTAAAAAATAAACTGCAACAAATTGCAGAAGATACTGTAAATAAAATGGCTGAAATGTCTCCAGAGCTTGCTTCTCATCTAAAACCGCAAATCTCTGAGCCTCAATGGGCAAATATTTTTAAAATTAGTTTGGAAGATCAATATCAAGTTCCACTGAATAAGCGTGGGAGCGGAATTCGCCGTTTAGTCTTGCTGAATTTTTTTCGAGCAAAAGTTGATCGTGAAAGCCAAGATGGTAATGTCATTTTGGCGATTGAAGAACCAGAAATATCACAGCATCCAGATAACCAGAAAATGATAATGGACGCAGTCAAAGATCTTGCTGACCGAGGATATCAAATCATCATTACGACCCATGCCCCAGCGCTAGCTCGCTGTCTACCCCTCCAGTCAATACGATTTGTTTGCAAGGATGAAAATAATAGACATATCATAAGGAAAGATGATGATTGTTATACATGTGCAGTCAATTCAATGGGGATATTAGCAAACCATAATCTTAAATTATTTTTAGGTGTCGAAGGACCAAATGACGAAGCGTTTTTGAAAAATTTGAGTAAGGCTCTTCATTCTGAGGATAAGTCATTTCCTGATCTCGAGGAATTGGAAAAAACGCATAAGATCGTATTCATTCTACTTGGAGGATCTACTCTACAACAATGGGTTACTAAACTAGACGAACTTAGCATTCAAGAGCTATATATTTGCGACAGAGATGCTGCCCCAAATGATCCAATCAAACAAACAAATAAAGACTTTGCAGACAAAATAAACGCGCAACCTAATAAATGCTGTTTGATTACTGAAAAGCGCGAAACTGAAAATTATATCCATTATGAAGCGATTAATGATGCATGGAAAGCTAGAAACGTAGCACTAAGTTTATCTGAGAATTTTAATGATGGGGATGATGTACCTACTTTGATTGCAAAAATGGTACATAACGAAAATTCTACTGACTGTTGGGATGATCTTTCAGATCACAAAAAGAAAGAAAAAGAATCAGCTGCCAAAAGGCTACTCAATCGAGAGGCTGCGAAGTATATGACAATAGATAGGCTCAAAGATATCGATCCAAGTAATTTTATACGTAATCTTTTTATAAAAATATCTAGCTATGTGAATTAATAGTCTAATTGCAGTTATACGTTGGTAAAAAAGTAAGCATACCCTAAAAGTAGGCTTATTTTAATACCCACCAGCCAGCACCATGCCGGTAAGGTAGTCGGTCTCATCGGGCATGCCATACGCCTGGCAGATGGCCTTGTCCATACGATAGCCGCGCCATTCGGCAATGGCCTCGGTCACGGCCTCATAAAGCGCATGGTCGTGCTCCTCTGCCGCACGGTCAGGGCCGCGCGCGACGTCGTTTGATTGCAGTCATAAAGCCTCCTTGCAGGAGGTCTATAGCAGTCTGCCCTCCAGCTCCGCCATGAGGGCAAGAGCCTCTTTTTTACCCATGCGCGGCCCCTCGTGTCCGGAGAGACGTATCCACCAGCGGTTTTTATAGCAGTGGGCGGCACTGACCGTGCCGCCCTGGCTGGCGGTCAGGCCGCGGCACACGCCGGGCATGATCCAGTGCAGGGGATTCCGGTCCCGCCGGTTCCAGGCCCATCCGATCCAGTTTGCCAGATCCACGGCCAGCCCGCGCAGCCCGGCCTGCAGAAAGCGGTCCTGCCAGAAGACGCAGTCCTCGGCCCGGATGCTGGCTCCGTCATGCGCCCATGCCGCGAAGGCCCGCACCGTGAACCGGCTGCGGACGCCCCAGTTGCGGATCACGCAGCGGCGCATCAGCACACGCACGCCATCCTGCGCCTCCGGAGCGCGGCGGCCGATGTCGCGCACAATGCAGTCCTCCAGCACCAGCTCCGCGCCTGGGTCCGTCTCCGGGTAATCGCCATTGCCCCACAGGATGCCCTTACCCACTCTGGCCACGCGGGTCTCGCGCACCACGGCCCGGGCCCCGTCCACCCCGGAGAGGCCCTCGTCGAGCCTCTCCAGCGGCCAGCTGCCCAGATCAACCACACAGCGGCGGATGACCACAGGCCCATCGCTTCCATAGACGGTGATGCCGTCACCCCCGGCGCTTATGGGCGCCGTGATGTATTGGTCCTCGATGATACGGCCGGAGCTGCCGGGCCCGTCATTGCTTGTCATCCAGAGCACCTCCCGTTGCATGCTTGACGCGATCCCGTTCTTCGGCCCGCTTGGCATTGTTGAATCGCTTCAGCGTGCCCACCAGGTAGCCGGTGATCCGCCGCACGCGCTCGAACGGCACGCCCTGACCGCGCGCTTTGACGGTCGATGTGTCATGATCCATAGCGCCTCCTAGAAGGAACGGACCTCCGCCAGCGAGGCCGGGAATGCCAGCGGATACAGAGCATCGCGGATGCCCCAGAGCATGGCAGCGGCAGCCTCCCGGGGAGCGAGACAGCCCGTCCCCGTCCCCATGCCCGGAATGGCTATGCTCTCCAGTCCGGTATCCAGCGCACAGCGCACAGCAGCCCGTGTGGCCAGATAGGCTGGCTCTGCCGTCTCCAGAGAGCGCGGCACACGCATGGTCGGCGCGCTGATGCACCAGGGAATGGGTGGATAGCCCGTCTCCACCACCCGCACACAGTTGGAGAGATCAGCGCCGATACGCTCTCTCCAAGCTGCAGCCAGATGGGACTGTACCGCACAAAGGACGATTTCCATGCCGCCTCCCTGACTTAGATCCCGGCGGGGAGATCAGGCCACGGGGTGGACTCCCCGCCGCCATCCCAGGGTGCGCCCTCCTGAGAAGGCAGATCACGCAGGGCCTGGCGGTAAATCCGCACAGCTTCTTTGTGGGTATTATCCAGCGGGTAGTCCTGCATCAGCAGGTAGTCCGTGGCGGTAAGACGCCGGTCACGCTCGGCGCGCAGGCGCTCGAAGCGGGCCGCCTCGCTGTTGTACTCGGCCAGACGGACAGCTTCCGCCTCGGCGGCAGCCTGCTCCAGACGGGCCTTTTCTTCCTCCCACATCTTCACATACGGCGCGATCCGATCCGCGTAGATGTCGGCGGTCAGAAGTTCATTACGGGGAGGCTCATGGCCGTAGCCCAGCCATTCGATGTGTCCCTGCTTCCCATCCCATTGCAGGGCGTGCATGCGCTCCGGAGCGTTGAAATCAAAGGTCAGGGCCTGACCGTCCACGATCACGAGTCTGTCCGCAGGGACAACGGTTACTCTGGGCATGTCTTTTCTCCTTATTTTTTGCCGTATTGCGGCGGGTTAAAAAATCTTTCCGGCACTGTGGGGGACACGACCCTCTCCGTGGAGCAGATTGCTGGTCATACGCATGCGTCTTACGGCTCGCGATACGGACAAAATGCATCTAGCCCTGGTAGCCAATTTGCCAGTGATTCCGGCGACCGCTCTAACGGAGGGACGCAGTACACCAAAGCTACCGGTGGTAGTCTGCCTCACACTCATGATTTGACAGGGGAGTCTGGGGAGGCGTCATCTCTGCCGCCGTACTACGCCCTCTCTTTTATCATGCGATGCGCATAATAAAGGACAGCGCGTAGTACGGGGGTAGGGAATTAGCACTGCTAGAGGCACCAGAGAGTGTGTGGGTGTGGGGTTGTGATCCTCCGGTGTCGCCGGTGTAATTTGTTCCACGTTGGGGGTTATCACGCGCCTGCACCCGTATGTTAGTAAAATTATTGCCATCTCCCATGGACATCGAGTGTCGATGTTTAGCGATCTGTGCTTCTGTGAGGGTCGTTTCGCCGACAGTGCCGGAAAGACTATGCGAATGCTTCTCCGATCCGCCTGTAGAGCCAGCTTTGTAGGTATCAGATACCCCCATGATCATGCGTCCGCGCAGATCAGGTACGGTGCCGCCTTTTCCGTCGCTGCCGCCGTCACAGAGCACCCATCCGGTATCGGGTTCACTGCCGCCCAGGGGGATGGGGTGGCGGTTCCCCTCGCCGCCGAACGTGCCCGCGAACGCCACGATGGTCCCCGGGATGGCAGCGGAGACCGTCACATCCAGTGTGCCGTCTTCTTTGACAGACAGGCCGGATCCTGGTTTGACGATACCGGCCTTTTCCTTGGTGGCGACGGCCACCTTTTCCGTGAACAGTTGCTGGAGGGCTTTCCACAGCTGGCCAAGGTCGTCGCCACTGGGCTCCAGGCCTGCCTGCCGGATGACCTCCACAATCTCGCGCTGGGGATGTTCCACGGCCTCGGCAGGCACGGCGCTGCCGCGGACCTTGCCGGGCTGGCCGGTGACGTACTTGGCATCGGGGTCTTGGGATCCGGCGGGGGGATTGTATTTCATGCTATTCTCCTTCTTCGTAGGTAAAGGTCAGCAGGGTGTGGGCCAGCTTGTCGCGCAGCATGACGCACTCCAGGGAGGCGGCGGCGCGCCAGTCCATGAGCAGCTCACCGCACAGGCTCTCGCCGCAGCGGAAGCGGAGCAGCCGGTCGCCGTGGACGATGACGTTCCACCACCAGCGGATCTCCGGCACGGCCAGATAGCCGATCTCGGGATGGGCCTGGATCTCCTCCGGCGTCAGGCCGGACGGGTCAGCGCACTGGTGGATGCCGCAGCAGAAAGGCCAGTGCTCCTCGATGGTCACGTCGTACTCCAGCGAGTCGGCCACGCCGTACCAGTAGGCCAGATCCTGACGTCCCTCGTCGCGCAGTTTTGCCAGCACGGCGCTGCGGCGCTCCTGCAGGGTGGTCCCGGCGGGCAGGCAGGCATCAGGCAGGCCAAGGACGCGCTCCCAGTCCTCCAGCCCGGCGATGGCGCTTGTGGGCAGGATCTCCATGAGCAGCAGGCGCATGGCCATATCCAGGCGCTCCAGCTCATCCGCCGAAGCCTGCAGCACCGCGGTCAGCACGGCGCCCGGAGCACGGGTCCAGGCCTGGCCCTGCGGCAGCAGGTGCTGGAGCATGCGCAGGTAGTCGGCAGCGGAGCGGGCGCGCAGATCAGTCTCAGGCATGGCTCTCCACCTCGCCTTCAAAGACCACCTGCGTGAGCCGCGGCAGGTAGGCAGCAGGCACCACCACGTCCTCGGCAGGCTCCAGCAGTTCATGATCCTGCTCGCCGGGGGTCAGGGACACAGCCTCGGCAATATGCGAGCGGTAGAGCACGCTGTCCGGAGCGCCCTCACGGGAAAAGACGTCCTCGATCTCGGCCCGGACAGCGTCGCGCAGAGCATCCGTGTCCGGAGAGATGCGCAGGCGCACGGTCACATCCAGCGGCTCGGGGGCGAACACGGCCAGTTCTTTGACCGTGGCCGGGCGCAGCGGCTCGATGTGCTCCTGCACGCGCTGCACCATCTCTTCCGAGGGGAACGGGTCCTCCTGGGCGTCACAGACAAAGCAGACGCCTACGGTGCCGATGCCCATATGCATGGGATAGCACCAGGCCCTGGTCACGCCCGGCACCTCCCTGGCCCAGCGTACATAGTCGGCCATGCTGCCGCCGCGGGGCGGCTGGCGCAGGCGTTCCAGGACCCGGGCACGCAGGGCATCGTCGCTCTCGGCATCCGCGCCGCCCGTCAATCCCCCTGTCTGCACCACGGCCACGCTCTCCACACCGGCGATGGGAGAGAGCAGCTGCAGCTGTTCCCCGGCGTCCAGGTTACCGGCGGCGCCGGTCTCCACGGCGATCACGCGCACCAGGGCGCTGCCGTCGGCGATGACAGCCCTGTCCTCCAGGGCATACTGCAGCCCACTGGCCTGATGCTGCAGCAGGGTCCCGGCCGGGATCACGGCGCCGTCCTGTCCGGCGAAGACCACGTCGCCTGCGGCCGCGGCGGCAGGCAGACGGGAGAGGTTCCAGACCCCGGCCCAGCGCTCCATGTATTCGCCCTCGGCCGTGTCCACAAAAACCTGCAGGTAGAGCCAGGCCAGCACGCTGTGCAGCGTATGACAGGCCCCGGCCCAGACTTTTGCCAGCACTGCCAGCACGGAGCGGCGGAGCAGCGTGGCGCCATCCAGCAGGCGGCCCGAAAAATCACGGGCGATGCGCTCGTGCAGACTGGTGAGGGTCGGACGGTCCCAAGCCATGGCAGCCTCCTATGCCTCCAGCCGGACGCTTACCGGCTGGGCTTGCTGATAATCGTAGATGAAACGCCACTCGCGGCCCGGGGCATCGCTGCCGGAGGGCTGCACGGCCACACTGATACCCAGGTGCCCCGGCTGCACACGCTCCACGCTGACACTCAGGGAGCTGACATGCCCCTCCCTGGTCAGCCAGGCCAGCGCCTCTTCCGCATACTGCCGGGCACGGGCCACCACGCTGTCCAGATCTTTCTCCCGCCAGAGCAGCCAGAGCCGGGAGCCGATGCTCTCCAGCGTCTGCTCGCCCTGGGCATCGGGCAGGCAGTCTCCCCACCAGCCTCGCCGGTCGCTGGACACGCCCACACGCTCATCGGGCAGGGGATCGTCGTCATGTGCCCGTGCGTCCGTAAACAGAGAGATGATCACCGCCGTCATCAGGCCATCGTCGCCCTGCAGGTCGGCCAGAGGCCCGGAGAGCAGAGCGTCGAACAGGCCGTTCTCCTGGTCGAAATGCAGACAGATATCCATGCTATCCTCCCACGGGGCTGGCCGTCGTATCGCTCCCGGCCTGTACGCCCGTATGCACATGCCGGGTCAGGGAGACGGCACCGCCATTGCTTTGCAGATCCTGCGAAGCCACGATGCCGCCGGTGAGCTGTGCCGTGACGGCGCCGTCGCCCTGGCCGCCAAAAGCCAGCGCCCCGGTGGTAAACCGTGTACTGGCGGTCTCTACCTGCACGCTCTGGTCGGCCTGGATGCTGAAATTCTTGGTCTCGATGCGCACGTCATCCTCGGCCTTGACCACAAAATGCCTGGTGGTCACCTCGATGGTGCGCTCGCGCTTGAGGTGGATGCGGTCGCCTTCGTCCGTGTAGATCACCACCTCGCCGTTCTTGAGAGCCTGCACGCGGTAGCGCCGGTCATCCACGGCCAGCACCACGGGATGCGAGCGGTCAGCGCCCACGAACAGCACGACAGCCTCGGCTCCGGCATGGGGAACGGAGGAAAAACCGTACTGCTGGGCACGCTCGGCATCGTCCAGGACCTCGCCATCCAGCAGCTCCAGCTGGGTGGACTGCCATTTGTGGGCATCGCGCACCAGCGAGATGACGCCACGCGCCACGATGTTGCGCATGCGGCGGGACAATCGCTCCAGAAGACGGATAGTTTGACGGTCGCTCATTTGATGGCCTTTTGCCGTGCCGCGGCGTCTTGAGCCAGGCGGGTCTGCAGGTCCACTTCCTTCTCCATTTTGGCATCGCCGCCACCGCTGCCGGAGCCGTCCTTTTCCTCTTTTTTGGGCTCGGGCTTAAAAGCGGCCGGGTCGCGCAGGGTGAGGCGGGTGGTACTGCCTGACGTGGCGTCACGCCGGAACTCCACCCCGGCCACCAGCAGGCGCTGGCTGATGCGCAGATAGGGAAGATCCACATCGGCCATCTGGTTGAGCTGCCAGAGGGGGCCGGACTGCTCCCGCCCCACGCCCTGCTGCCGGAAACCCTGCACCGTGGCCGTGACGGTCACGGCCCGGGCGGCCCGCACGCTGCATTCCCATGCGGCCCGCTGGTGCGCGTTGCTGCTGTCCCCGGACTGCTCGGCCCGGATCAGCATGGGCCGGTAACGCTGCACGGCCTGGTCGCGGTACTGGCCGCGCACGGCGCAGGCATCCTTGCCCCAGCCCTTGTCTGTGCCGGGCTTCTGCCCCTTGACGATGTAGTCAGAAAAACGGTCGGCCATGTCGAACTGTCCCTCGGCCGAAAGGATGTTCTCCCCCTGCCGCAGGCTGCCGCTGGCTGTGCTCGCTCCGGCCTTGAGCAGCACCATGCCGCCCTTGCCGTCCGGGCAGGCCATGAGCTCCCGCTGGCGCAGGGCGCGGTCCAGGGCCTCGAAGGCGGTCTCGCCTTCCTCGAGCTTGAAGCTGGCAATGGGCGCGCCCACGTCGCCCTCGGCCGTGACGTGCACCCCGAAGGGGCTGGCCAGAGCCTGGGCCAGCTGGAGCACGGTGCAGTTGAGCCACTGCCCGGGGCTGTGGATGGCAGCGCAGTCCACCAGATCGGCGCTCCTGTCGCGTCCGGTGACGCTGATGCCGTGCGCCGTGGCAGAGAATGAGGGGCGGACCTGGTCGATGTAGCCATCGATGACCTGCTCGCCGCCGATGAGGATCTGGCAGGCCATGCCCGCGGCGATGGGCAGCGCCTGGGCGCCGCCGATCCATTTGTCGGCCAGCGCGAGGGAGAATGTCCCGGCGATGGCATCCATCTGGCGGGTGACCTGCACGGAGGTCCAGTAGGTCCAGTCCACGCCATCGATGCGCAGGGTGATGTCGTCAGCCACGCAGCACCTCCAGCGGTTCTACCGGCACGAAGCCCGGATGGATGAGGTGGTTACGGGCCACCAGATCCGCCTCCAGGTCCACGCCGCCGCTCTGGCGGTAACAGAGGGCCAGCGAAGGCAGCACACAGGCCGGGGTGATGGTCACCACCTCCGGTGCTCGCCGGGCGGCCTCGGCCAGTGTGGCCAGAGTACCGGAACGCAGGCTGGCCAGAGAGGCGGCCAGCTGGATCTCCGTGCGGCTCACGCTGCTGGCCTGCGTCATGTCCGGGATAACCGGCTCCAGCGCCGAAACTTCATCCATCGCATCAAGAAAATCGTAGCGCAGCTGTTGTGCCTCGCTCCGGCTGGCGGGCTGGGCCGTGGTGGCGGCACGGGCCGATTCCACCAGGGCCAGACGGCGCACCAGGCTCTCCACAGCCTGACCGTTGCTCTGGATCACCGCACGCTGGGAGCCCACGTTGTCAGGAACGGTCTGCAAAAAGTCAGTGCGGGCCACACTGGCCCAGCGTCCAGACACGGCCGCATCAGAGAGCCCGGACTGCCCGCCGATGTCCTGCAGCACGCTCCAGAGATGCTGACCCACGCTGGCCAGCGGCATGAGGTCATAGCCCGTGGCCGCGCCCAGCAGATCCGCCACAGTGGAGACATCGCCGTGCATGATGGCCTGCACCGTGCTCACGGCATCCACGATGAGGCTGTAGGTCTGGCTGACCGCCCATTCAGCCTGCCCGGCCAGGCGCAGGACACTGTCGAAGCTGTCGCAGGCCAGCAGGCCCGCCGTCCCCGCTTCCAGGCGGGCCCGGAGCCCCTGGTTGACGCTGGCGGCCGGGCTGTTGGGCTCGGTATCGCGGCAAAAAAAGAGCTGGAAGACGGCCATACCGCCATCCTGGGCGCTGTGCCGGACCTTGTAGGGGGCTGTCTGGCTGACCTGCACCTCGCCGTACCAGGGATGCACCAGCGTACCCGGCCCCGGCTGTTGCAGGGCAGCTTCCAGCGCGTCGCGGCGGCTCATGTAATCACTGCCCAGCACGAAGGCCTGGACCGTGAAGCGCCGCGGCGCACCGCCCAGATCTTCCACGTAGGGAGCCTCGCGCTGGGGGAATTCATGCGTCACCGTGCGGCGGCCGCCCTCGCTTTCATCAGCTGTGACCCCGAAGGACACGCCCCGGAAGCTGGCGGCCCGAAGCTGCATTTTCCACAGATCCATCAGATGGCTCCTGCGTTGAGGACCCCGGCCTCGGCCACATCGCCGCGCACGTCCAGGCCGCGGCCCTGACCTTCGCCTTCAAGGCGCATGCCTTCGGGGGCGATGATGCGCACCGTGTTTTCCTGCCGGATGACCTGCTCGCTGTGGCTGGATTGCATCAACGGACGGACGCTGTTGCCCAGGTCGAGCGGCTGCCCGGCTGTGGGGAATCGCTGTTGTGCCGCCATGTCCGGAGCGTCATCATCGCCCCCGAACCAGCTGCCGATCGCACTGACGCCCTTGTCGATCCAGCCCGTGAGCTGCTGCCACCCCTGCTTGACGCCTTGGAGTAGTCCATCGATCCAGCGCACGCCGATGCTGTAGAGGTCCAGGCCGGTGAGGGTGGCCACCAGCTCACTGAGACCGTCCATGACCCAGCGGGCCGGGTTGAAATTGAGCAGCACCTGGACGACGCCCTGCAGCCAGCCTTGCTCGAAGGCCTTCCGCACGCCTTCCCAAAGCCCCCGGAAATAGGCCACGAGACCATCCCAGTTTTTGTAGATGGCATAGGCCGCTCCGGCGATGGCAGCCACGGCAGCCGCGAACCAGCCTACGGGAGTGGTGAGCATGGCCATGCCCAGCTGACCGAAGGCCAGAGCCAGCGAGCCCAGGGCCAGCAGGGCCTTGCCGGAGATGAGGACCACCAGTGCCGTCAAAATATTGCTCCAGCCACCGCACAGATCGGCTGCCCGTTGCAGCATCCTGCCCAGACGGCCCAGAGAGGCAAAAAAGCTTTCTACGGATCTCCAGACGGCATCCAGGTCGAGTCCGTCTATCCATCGCTCAAATCCGGCGGACATGATGTCGCGCTGCACCTGCAGCCAGGCCTGGAATTTGTCCAGCAGTTTGGTCAGCGAGGGCAGGAAGGCAGTGCCCAGCGTAAGACCAAGCCCCCGGAAGGTGGCTTTGACACGGTTGATGGCGGAGCCGTACTCGAGGGCGGATTCGAGGGCCTCATCCGAGAGGACGAGCCCCAGTTCCCGGGCCTCTTTGCGCATGGCCAGCAGGCCCTCGCGGCCATTTTTGAGCAGATCCAGGAGGCGGGCGCCTTCCTCGCCGCCCAGCTGGTTCATAATGCCCGCGGCCTTGCCCATCTCGCCAGCCTCGCGCATTTTTTTGACGCGGTCGGCCAGTTCCAGCAGGAGCGTATCCGCGTTCTTGAGCTCGCCCTTGGCGTTTTTGGCGCTGATGCCCATGAGCTTGAGCATCTCGATATCGCCCTTTTCGCCGCGGGCCGCATTGACGGCCCGTTCCTGCAGGGTGAGCATCAGGCTGGCCAGTTCATCGGCCTCCATCCCCGCCATCGTGGCCGCGCCCGCGTACTCCTGCCAGTTGCCGGTGGACAGGCCCACCATGCTGGCGAATTTGCTGGCCTCGGCGGCTGCCGTGGCAGCTTCGGTGCCCAGAGCGAAGGCGCCCCCACCGGCAGCGCCGAACAGCAGGGACAGGCGCCCCGCCAGAGCGCCCAGACGCTCCAGCCCCGCCTGCCCCTGCTGCACCATGCCCTGGAGCTTGTCCCGCACGTTGCCGATGCTGCCGGAAAGGCGCTGCAGGCCCGTCACCCTGGAAAAGCGGCCCAGGGCCTGGCGCGCCTTCTCGGTGCGATCCCGGACCCCGTCCATAGCCTGCTCGATGCGGCGGAACGGTCCCGAGACACGCTCCACGGCATTGATGATCAGGTCAAACCGGCTCTGCTTGCCCTCGGCCATCAGTCATGCTCCATGAGTTTTTGCAGTTTTTTGGTTCGCTCAGCCCACCAGGCCAGATCACGGGCGGTCATCCGTTCCAGCTCCGAGGGGGGCCAGTGGTACAGCCAGGCCAGCAGGGTCAGAGCGTCATCCCAGTCGGCTGGCCACTCCCGAAAAAAGCGCCGATAACGCCGGAGAGCTCGGTGAAATCGGACAGGTCCATAGTGTTGAGCACGCTGGGCGGCAGGGCCACCAGGCGGGAGGCCACGGTGATGATGTCGTCGAACGTGAGCTCGCTGATCTTGACGCCGCGCAGGTCGCCCGCCGTGGGGCGGCGGGTGATGCGCAGCTCGGTGATGGTCTCGGCGCCGTGGGTCAGCGGCACGGTCAGTTTGATGACGATAGGTTCCATATGACGCTCCCTAGTTGCTTTCCACGGCCTCGCGCCGCGATTCAAAACGCACGGCGATCTCGCCCTCATCCGTGCTGCCGCTGCCTTCGGAGGCAAACCAGGCATTGGAGAGGGTGACCACCTTGCCGTTGTTGAGCTCCAGCGTGACGGTGACGTTGTCGGCCGTCACCAGGGTCGCCAGATCCAGTTCATCGCTGTCCGTGACGGCCCCCTCGATAAAGGCCACCTGCGGCGTTTCCTTGTAGCCATGCACCCCGTCGGCGCCGATGATGGCGTCACGTTTGGGCTTGCCCAGATTGTAGGTATAGGCGCCCTTGGCGTCGTACTGCTTCCCGTCCACTTTGACGTAGATGATGCCTGCCCGCCGATTGTTGGTTCCGTTTCCCATATTCCTCACCTCCCCTTAGACGATGTGCCGGATCAGGGTCCCGGCCACCTCGAACTGGTTGACCAGATCAGGCCGCAGCAGCCAGTCCAGCCGGTTCTCGTTTTTGGCGTTGCGCTCGCAGAGCAGCGCCGCCTTGAATTGCTCGCTGCCTTCCACCAGCCCCATGGGCAGCCACGCATCCATGAAGCGGGCGATGGCTTCGGCCCGGCCCAGCTTGGGCGTCATGATGGGCTGGCTGGCGTCATAGCGGGCGGCATCGGCATCAGAGGCCAGCTTGTGGCGCGGATATTTTGTCCTCAAATAGTTGTTCCAGTCGTAACGCAGGTAGGAGAGCGTCAGCGGGCTGTTGAGGGAGAGAAAAGCCTTGTCCTCGGCGCCCAGGTCGTTGAGGCGGTAGGTGGTGATGCACTTTTGCAGGCGCACCGTGCCGTCCGGAGCCACATAGCGGGTGGATACGCCCTCGAAGAGAGCCTGGTTTTTCTCGGGGAAGTTGGTCCAGCGGTCGGCCGGAGCCGGAGCCAGGACGCCCGGCACCAGCAGGGTGTTGAAGCCCCGGGCCGGATCGCTGTTGCCGTAGTAGGCGATGACGCCCGCCGTGGCGGCCGCGTCCTCCCAGGGAGAGGTGGGGCTGCCCTCGGAGGCGAAGACGGTCAGATGCTTGTCGTTGCGCTCGCCCGCGAAGGTGGTCACGTCGCCATAGCTGCCGCGCTTGACCACGATGGCCTGTCCATCGATCTGGCGCAGGGGGCCCCAGCGGTCCGCCAGCTCATCGCGCAGGGCGGCAAGGCTGGCGCTGTCCGTCCACGGCCAGGCGATGACGTGGTACTGGTCGTTTGCCATGGCCGTGATGACCGGAGCCGGATCAGGATTGCCGGCGCCGCCGGTCATCTGCGTGAAGCTGAAGGTCAGGCCGCCGGGCTTGTCCTCATCGTAGTACGAGATGCGCAGGTCGATATCGTTGCCGCACTCGCCCTTGTGCCGGGCGGTCAGGCTGACCTCGCCACCACTGAAGGTGGCCGTCACGGGCAGGCTCTTGTCGGCATTGATGGCGTTGGCCAGATTCTCGGCCACGGCAGAGGCTTCCGCGGCAAGGGGCGCGGCGGCACGCACCAGCTTGCCGTTGATGTAGAGGCAGAGCGGCGCGGCGTTGACGCAGGTGCCGTTGATGGTCAGGGCCCCCTTGGCGGCCGTACCTTCCTCGGCATCCTTGACGCCGATGGCCAACATCTTGGTGATGCTGTTGGCATTGAGGTAGGCGGCGCACATGGCGGCCAGCTGACTGCCCTCACCAAAGAGGGTGGCGGCCTGGGCAGCGCTCATGGGACGTTGTACGGTCCCGGCCTCGGCCGTGCCGCTGTCGAGCATCTGCCCTACCATGAGCACGGTGTAGGGCATGAGGGCCGGATCATCAGACGCACCGGAGCCGTCGAATTCGGCATACGCAAAAGGCACGCGGACGGTATCGGGTAGGACGTTAAAGGCGATGGACATTTAGACCTCCTTGGCAGCGGGCTTGAGCTGCACATCACCGTCCTTGAGACGGCGCAGCCAGAACGCGGAACGGGGGACCACGGCACCCGTGGCCGGGAGATACTGGCCGGACTGCGGATCAGCGATGCGCAGGGGACGGCCATCGCGCACGGCGGGCACGACAAGCATGGTGGTGGGATGGGGCATCAGATCACTCCTGGTCAAAGTTTACCTGTGAGATCATGTCCACCCGGTCATCACCGGGGTGGACGTACCAGTCCGTGTGGGCCAGCAAAAAATCGGCCAGCTCCGGGGGGACCGTCGGCCAGTGGTATTCCAGGTCGAAATTCAGGGCGGCCATGCCGTACTCGCGGGCACCGTCGGTCGCGATGCCCAGCTCGGTGCCGGTGTGGGTGATGGAGAGCAGCGTGTCCGCCGGGTGGGTACCGTGGACCAGCGGCAGGGGCTCGGGCAGACTGGCGTCCACGATGGCGCCCATGGCCCGGCCGATGGCGTCCAGACGCAGCACGGCCCGCTCTGTCTGGAGGCAGAGGGCGTCCAGCGTATCGTCCACGGCCTCCAGCTCCCCGCCCAGCAGCTCAACGGCCAGGGAGATGACCCGCTCCTGCGGTTCGGGCCGCGTATCGGACTCCACGCGCTGCTCGCTGACGGTATAGACACCGGCCGCCGGGAGCTCACTGTGGAACCAGTGCTCCATGCGGTTGGGCCAGATCCGGGCACCAATGAGAGCGGCCAGACCGTCATGCTCGCGCATGACCTGACAGACGGCCCGGCGGATGAGCGTGCGGGGATGGACGCCGCCCCAGGCGAACAGGACATCAGACATGGGCGGCCTCCAGCAGCCTGCACTCCATCAGGCCGTAACCGTCGTCCTGAGGATTCAGGACGCGGTAGGTACGGCCGCGCACGATGACGCGGTCCCGGGTGGAGAGGGGACGCCCCAGCGCCGCCTGCACATCGCGCAGGGGCACGTGCAGGGTGGGAGCCACGCTGACCACCGGTGCACTGGCAACGCCGGAGAGCGGCTCTGCTCCCGGGGTGGCGAACATGGCCCGCAGCTCGTGGGTGCTGCCGTCCTCGGTCACCAGGGTCACGCTGATCCCGGCGCCCAGAGGGGCCTGGAAGACCAGCTCCATGTCGCAGTCCAGGACCTGCTCGAATTGCGTAGGCTGGTAGTCGTCAGGCATTTAGTCCTCCTGCAGACGCCGCACATGATGGTACAGGCGCTTGAGCATCCATGCGCTCTCTTCTCGAGCGATACTCGCCTCGTTCTCCGGAGAGCGGAAAAAGGCCATGAAGCTGGGGCCGTACAGGGGCAGCGGTTTTTCCCGACCTTCCACGCGAGCCAGCACATGCCCCCTGGCAATCCACACCGCGGCCCGGCCCTTTTTCGTGGCCAGGATCTGTTTCTCGCCGCCGGGCTGGATGCGCCGCGCACGATTGGCCTTTAAGACCTTGACCGAGACATAGGTCTTGCCTTGCCGGGCGCCGAACTGCGACAGGGGCAACGATTGCCGGTAACGGAAGCTCAGACGGCCCTCGATGTTCCGGCCGCGCTGGCGGGCCTTGACGATCTGCATGGCGGCGTCGATATCGGCCTTTTTGACGTAGTAGGTGGCGCGGATCCCCTTCGACAGGAAACTGCGCATATGCGTGAGCGTGTCATTGGTGGCCCGGACCACAGCCTGCCGGAGCCTGGACTCGGAGGCGATACTGTCTACCTCATCCCAGATCTCGGACCGCCAGTCCTGCCAGTCGGCATCGACACGATAGAGCTCAGGCATAGCTGATCTCGCTCTCCAGCATGGCCTGCATGACCTCGGCCCGCTCCTGGGCATGACCACGGACTACGCGCCAGTTGCTGCCCCAGAGGGTCACCCGTTCCTGTCCACGCAGACGGCGCCCGAGCTCCGTGATACTGTACGAGATGCGCACCCGCAGGCGGGCATCCTGCTGGCCGATATGGTAGGCCAGCACCCGCAGGGTCTTGCCGTCCTCCGTCTGGAGCTCGCTGAAGCCCTTGTGGCCGCAGGCATCGAAAAATTCCTGTTCCGTCATCAGTCTTCTCCGTCACAGCGCAGGCTACGTTCCTTTTCCAGCAGGGCCACGCGCACGTTGAGATTCTCCATGCCGTCGTAAAATTCCTTGTGGGCCTTGTCGTTGCGTTCGCGGTCCGCATAGAGCGTGGGGCATTCACGCTGACGGGTCAGGATCTGACGCATCAGCGTGATGAGCTCGCGCAGGCTCAAGCCGACAAAAAGCATCAGGAGGGCTCCCATGGCGGCAGAAACTTCCGCATAGGTCAGAGGTGCGGCCATATCACATCCCCAGGGTAAACAGGCCGGACAGACGCAGGAGCGGCCCCAGGATGAGCTGGGCCACATGCATGGGCCTGTCGGGATCAATGATGGTCAGGGCCAGATCGACAGCGGCCAGCAGCGCGAACAGACACAGGATCGCCAGCAGCGCCATACGCAGCGGCCGGGGCAGACGCATCCGGGGGCGCGGTCGCCCATTCCAGCCGCTCTCCTGCCAGCCATCCCAGCCGCAGCCGTCCCGGCTCCAGCGGTCATCCTGCCAGCCACGGGGCATCCGGTCGCGCCTGGTATCATCATCGGGATCAGGACGGATCATGCAGGGCCTCCATGCGGCGCACATAGGCCCGCAGCGCACGTTGACGATCACGGCAGGCGTTCCACGCCGCCTCTACGGTCAGCACATAATCGACATAGGCCCGCCCGGCGTCATCCGCCCGGCCCGCGGCAATGGCGGGCAATACCTCCCGGGAGATGGCCGGGGGCGGACAATCTTCCAGCAACTCAGGGGGCGGGCTCGCCACGACCAGCCTCGATGGCGTCGAACAGGCGGTCATACTCGCCAAAACGCTGCTCAAGAGGCAGGTCAGCAGCAGCCTTTGCAGCACGGGCATATTCCCGCTCCTTTTCAGCCGCCTCCCGGCGGGATTTTTCCAGCTCGGACAGGGCGCTTTCCGTGGCCCTGGTCTGGGTCGTACCTATATGCAGGGATTCCCGCAGTTGTTCGGCCTCTTCCCGGGCCACTCCCAGGTAGTAGACGGCAAGCCCTGCTGCCAGCAGGGCGCCGACCAGCCCCATGGTCTGCAGCGGGCTCACTGGATCTCTCCCGACCAGATGCCCAGCGCTGTACGCAGGCACCATACGGACCGGCGATCCCAGCCCAGCCCGTACTTGGGATACTTGGAACGTGTGCCGTAGTAGCGCAGGCGTTGCGCAGTCAGCTCCACCAGCAGCTCGCCGGGATCACAGCGACCGATGGCCTCCCTGGTCTCGGCGCCGATGATGCCGTCCACGGCCACGGAACAGCCCAGCCCTCGCAGCGCCTGCTGCAGCAGCTTCGGGGCCGCCCCCGGGCCGGGGTTGAAGACCATGTCCGCATAGATGAAGGCCAGCGCATCGGGCAGCAGGTGGCAGCCATTGCCGCGCCAGTAGACGCGCTCCCATACCTGGCGGGCGTCCTCGCGTTCCAGGAGACGCACATCGGCGGCATTGATGTAACCATCCCCATTTTTGTCCGGCAGGACATCCCGGTTGTAGTTGAGGGCCAGACCAAATTTGGTGGGCCCCCCCGCGTCGTCGGAGTCATCGGTGTAGGTGGCGTTGCCTTCCGCTCGCATGCAGAAATCGAAGGCCAGGTCTATCAGGCGTGATTGATCCATAAGGGCTCCTGTGAGGGTCGCGTCCCCGGAGGCACGCGACCCGGTGCGAGGAGGGGTGGTGGGTTAGCTGCCCTGTTCGGCTGCGGCAGCCGCAGCGGCCACGCCGTAGCCAAAATTGATGCGGCAGAGCACAGTGGCGTCATTGGCCTGGGCATCGGCCCAGGCCGTGCCCACGAACTGCGTCCCGGACGTCTTGGTCAGCGTGTTGTCACTGGCCAGGTACAGGGGGGCGCCCTGTTTGGGGGTCTCGCTGGCCTTTTTGGGCAGGGCAAAGACGCCCTCCACTTCGCAGGCCCCCTCTTCATTCGCCGGGATATCGGTACTGGCCACGGCCACCATGCCGGTGAGCACGACCAGCTCACCGCCCAGCACGGCCTTGCTGGGAGTATGGTGGATACAGCGGCCCATGGAACGGGAGTTTTGCATGTTGTCCTCCTTTGCTATGCCGTGGCCTTGGCGAGAGTGATCCAGCGCAGGGCCTTGGCGCCCACGTCCATGCGGACCTTGGTCTCGAAGCCATCGGTGTCGAAATTGTCGCGGCTCTCGATGTAGGGAGCCTGCACGCCGCCCAGGAAGAAGACCTTGACCGTGGATCTGGCCGCGGCCAGATACCATGTGGTCGCCGCATCCAGATCCAGACGACGGTCATAGATGCGCCGGAAGAATTCACCGCCATAGGGATTATGGACCAGCGGCTGTGCCTGCGTGCCCACCACCGGCCCGCCGGTGATCTGCGTATTGAAGAACGACTCGCAGGTGGTCTTGAGGGCGATGGGCGCGATGAAGAAGCGGGGCTGGATGGTGACCACCCTGCCGAAGCTGTCCTGCTGCAGTTCCATGCCGGTGACCACAGCGCCCAGATTCTCGACCGTAGGCGCGCCGCCCTTGCCGGTGAACAGGTTGTGGTGGGCGCTGTCGAACAGGGGCTTGCCGTCCCCCATCTTGAGGGCCTTATCGATCAGGGCTGCGTAGGCCACATCACCCACCAGAGCGGCGCAGGCTTCGCCGTACATGCGCGGCATGTCGGTAAGGGCGCCCAGATCGTCGTTGATGATGGCCTGACGGGAGATCACCAGCTTGCGGCCGAAGGTCTCCACGCGGTATTCCTCGGCATTTTCAGCCAGACGGCCGTCGGTGTATTCGCCGTACTCGGGGATCTTCTTCAACGCCACGTCGCCTTCCAGGCCCAGGGCCTTGCCCGCCTTGAAGTCCGTGGCCGTGCCGGTCTCGCACCAGTCGCGCCAGGTCTCGGGGGCCTGCTCGTAGGCCTCCATGAGCGTGCGGCGGCTGGTCTCCACCAGCAGCTGGGGCATGTCCGTGGTGGTCAGGGCACGGCCCACGATGGTGCGGATGTCACCACCGGCACGCTGTCCGGAGCGGATCACCATCTCGCGGGCGATCTCGCGCAGGGTCAGGCCCTGCAGTTCATCAGCACCGGGAGCGGGCTTTTCCAGCTTGGTGCCGCAGCGCAGCAGCAGGCTGTCCTGCACGGCAGCACGGAAAGATTCCTTTTCAGTGCGGCCCACGCTCACGACCTGGTAGCCGGGCCCGAAATTCTGGCGCTGTGCCACGATGTCCTCCACCTGTTTGCGGGCACGGCCAAGGCTCATGCCCGAGGAAACCAGTTTGTCCTCCTGATCCGGGGAGAGCTGGAAGCTCCGGGCCAGTTCCCGAATACCGCGGATGCGCTGGCGCTCCAGCTGCTGGCCAAAACGCTGACGCTGCCCCGGGGTGAGGCTGGCCATGAGCCTGGCCAGCACGGCGCTGCGGCAGGCGTTTTTGTCATCACCGCCCTCGCGCTGGGCATCTTCCGGCTGCTGGGGATCTTCACGGCCCTCCTGTTCGGCCTCGGCTTCGTCCAGCAGGGCGCCCAGGTCGTCTACCAGCTGATCCAGCTCGGCATCGTCGAGCTGTTCAGGCTCCACCGTGGTCCCGGAGCTATCCGTGACCACGGCCTGGCGGGGTTCTTCTTCAGGCGCAGGCTGTTCTTCAGGCTCTTCACGCAGCCCCAGCAGGGCGCGCAGTCTGGCCGCGATCTTGCCGCGCTCATGCTGCCCGGATTCCTTGGACATGACTCTCTCCTTTTTGCCCTTCCGGGCAGGTTGCAAGTTGTTGATGGCGGAACGCATCTTGGCAAAGCTGTCCGCGCCGACGGGCACACAGGACAGCTCCAGGAGGCGCCACTGCGTGGTCACACGCAGCGGACCTTCGTAGGCGACCCCTTCGATGACGGCCACCTCGCCCGCCCGGATGCGCTGATACGCGATCACGTCGTAGCCCACGGACACATCGGTGAGATGCCCCTCCACCACCTTGCGGAACGGGGCCTCGCCGTCAGGCGTACCCGAGAAGACGGCCCGGCCCACCAGCTGCGGGCCCTGCGGTCCGTCTTCCACACGGATGCGGTCAAAGCTGCCCACGATGTCCCCGGCATGCTCGCGGCTGTGGCAGTCCAGCAGGGGCACCCGACCGGACTCGGGTATCTGGCAGCCGCTCATGAGCAGGACCTCGCGGATAGGCTGCCATTCCTCAAAGTCAAATACGGTGACGGGTGCTTGGGTGGAGGCCACCACCTCCACGGATCGGGCTGATTCGTCCAGCGTCAGCGGGCGCCCATCGCCCAGAGGGGTTGCACGGGTGACAAACGACATGGGGATGCCTCCTATTTTTCGGCGCTCTCGACAGCGCCCAGCTTGGCGGGGTTATTGACCAGCGAGGTACTCACGGCGCCGGTGGTGGCATCGATGCCGTGCGCGGCGCAAAGGCGGGCCCAGGCGGCGCGCTGTTCCACCACTTCCTCGGGGTCGCGACCATCGCCAAGGATGACCATCTGGGGAGACAGGATGCCCGCGTTGATGCCGTCGATCTGCGCCTTGCCGTCGCGCAGGGGGTCCACGCTGGGCATGCCCGCTGGTATCCACATGGCCCGCTGATAGCGGCTTTTGTCCTGCCAGTAGCCGGGCAGGTAGTCCTGGGTCAGCGCCTCGCAGTCCAGCCAGCGCCGGAACACGGGGCGGATGAGATGCTGCTCGGCCCGGAACTGGTGGGGCACCAGGAACATGGCAAAGTCGTTGCGGCTGGCCTTGCTGGTGGAATAGTTGATGGACGTGTAGTCGCCGGAAAGGATCTCGTAGGGCAGGTCCATGCAGATGGCGACCATGCGCAAGGTATGGCGCACGAAACGGTCGAAGCTGTCACCCGGGCGCTGGCTGGGCGGCGCGAAATTTACCTGCTCGCCGTCATTGAGGTACTCGACGGTCATGTCCTCGAGGCTCTCCACCTCTTCGCGCAGCGCCCCGGAGAGGCCGCCCGGCGTACGGGTGAGCTGGGAGAACTGCGGATCGCCGCTGCTCACGAAGGCCAGCCACTTGGCGGCCATTTTTGCCGCGCCCAGCTCTGCCGTGGTGTAGTCGCCCATGTCCCTGGCCATGAGGATGGCCGGGGCAAAAGGGGTCACGCCACGCAGCTGACCGGGACGCAGGGTCTGAAAACCGTGCAGCACGTTGAAGGCAGGCTCGCGCCACGTCCGCAGCTGGCGCTCCCAGCCGAAGACGGTCTGGAAATGATAGGCCAGGGGCTCACCGGTCCAGATGTCGTACTCGATGCCCTGCCAGATATCGCTGTCCGGCTCCTGACCTTCGATGCGCCAGCTGGACAGGCTCTCCGGCTCGTAGATCTGCAGGCCCAGCAGACCGCGGCGCCTGTCCCGCGGGCGGGCAAAGCGCAGCAGGTACTCGCCGCACTCGCACTCCTGCCGCTTGCAGAGCTGCTGGATCTCGTAGAAGTGCAGGCGGCCAGCCACATCGGCATGCTCCATCCAGGCCCGGAAGCGATCCTCGATGCGCTTGCGGGTGGGTATATCCGGACTCCCGTCGGGCAGGGTGGCCAGCGACTGGAAGCGGGCGCCGCTCCCCACGGTGAAGGCCACCATGGCATTGACGGCGCGGGCGAAGGGCGGGAAGTTGCGCACGAGGTCACGCACGCGGGCACGCATGCGTCCACTGTCCATGCCCAGCAGCTGGTTGAAATCCGCGTTGGCGGGCATCCAGTTGCCGATGCCCCGCGGACTGGCCGCTCCGCTGTAGCCGGAGCGAGCCTGCCGGGCCTGCCTGCCGATGCAGCTGAGGGGTGGCCGCCGGGCGGCCCTGCCGACAGGACGCATCATCCCCGCCCTCCGTTCCGAGCCACGCGCCGAGCCCGATAGGGCGCGATGCCGTCTTCCTTGTCCGCCTCGCGCTTGACCCAGTCCAGGAGGGCGCGGAAGTCGTCAAGGCTGCGATAGGAGAAACTGCGACCGGCGATGGAGTAGCTGCCGAACTGGCGGAACGCAGGAGACTGCAGGTCCTCCCGCATCTTTTCGTAGAGATCTCTCCAGTATCCGGGCATAAAAAAACTCCATGCAAAAATCTTTCAGACTTTTGCATGGAGTTAGCAGATTCTAGCGAGAGATGTAAACGATTTCCGATTTTGTCCGGTTTTGTCCTATTTTTTCCGTTTTTTCCGGTTTGGCGCTGTCAGTGTTGTTCCCTGTGCGGGTATTTGTCTCAAGAGGGGAGAGCAGGGCCGCATCAGGAGGGGAGAGCTTCCTTGCTGGCAGGGATTATCACCAGTTGGGAGCCGCAGCCCAGGGCATGGTGCAGGTCTTTGCTGCATCTGGTCAGACGGTCGCGCTGGGCTTCCAGTTGCGCGGCAGTAAGTGTGGCGTAGGAATTCAATAGCCGCCCCACGCCGTCAGTCTAAAGCTTTACCGACTTGTGGTGTTAGTGCTTAGACTAGCTTATTTGCTGGAAAATATACTTGCAGCTGGACAGGGGCCTGACTCTGCATCGCGGGTCAGACTACATGTGAATGCCAGCCTGTGCTGTCAACATAATATACTTAAATCTCGTGCCGGAAACTAGCTATAGGGGGAGGTCTTAAATGCCAAACTGATGCGGACTAAAAAAATTTACTGTTTTCGCGCATATTTGTATTTTTTTCTTTTTATTTCAAATAATTGAGACATGCCTGTAAAAAACCTATGTTGACATCTAGGATTTGATTCGGCATATATTTACTCAGAAGGGTCACTAGGGCCCTTTTGGGGCATACCCCCGCAAAGGGGGATATCCTCATGAAGCACCTCCTGCGGGATATGCTAATCGGTATTGCGGCCTCCGTACTTGCGAATCAGGTGATCGACATCATCTACATCCTGTAAACGCAAGGGCCCCGGTGAAGCTGCAACTTCGCCGGGGCGTAACCTTGTGAACACATTCTACCGCGGGGGATGTGCCCCAAGGGCAGTGGATGCTGGTAACATCCACTGCCCTTTTCATTATTTTAGTCTACACGTTTTTGCATTTTTTTGCAATCTCATTTCTCGGAAAACAAATGTTTTCACTACAAATTGATTGATTCTTTAAAAGGAGAAGAAATCCTTTTTTTTTAGCATATTATTAAAAACTAAGTCATGGATTAACCGTAAAAACAAGGCTGCGACGCAAGCTAGAGCACTTCCTTGGACAGCTACCTTTGGGAGAATATGGTGCATGCCTATTGCTGCGAAGTTCGGCGGATTACGAAGAGCGAGGTGGTTTGTGCCAATCGGAGAAGCATTCAATATTTAACCGAGAGGTAGGATTCTTCTACTTCCCTTCTACTGCAATAAAATAGGCTGTTGTTCCTAATAGTCCGGGGAAAGTAGTTGTATTTGCCACTCCCGCAGGCGGGCTTCGTCGGCACACCAGCGGCCGCCGATTTTGCCTGCGGGCAGGCCGTACTGTGCCACGTAGCGCAGCACGCTTTTTTCCGAGCAGTGCAGGGCGGCCGCGATCTCGCGCAGACCGTAGAGCATCCGTCCCTGTTCCACACGCATGGCCGAAGCGCCGGACGTGTGTCCGTCCGTGGTCGTGAAAGCCATAGTTCCCTCCCTTACCATCTGTGGCCCGCAGCTTCGGGCTGCGGGCGTTTCTTTGCCCTGGGCCTCGGTGTTTCGCTCTGTATCCGGGCCTGTGCCTGCAATTGCAGTATGTAGTGCGGCAGGCTGGGCGTCCACGACGCATCCGCTGCAGCGGCAGACAGCACAAGGCAGTCCAGAAGGTGGTTGTCCTTGTGCTCCCGGACCCAGACGAGGTTCCCATTCTTGCGCACCATACGCTCTGCCGACAGCTGCGAAGCCAGCGTTTCATCAGCCCCGGCATGGAAGCGCAGGGGCTGGCGGCTGTCCTGGTTGAGCATGCGGCCCATGTCCGTGGTCTTGAAGGCGCCGCTGTCGATGAGGTAGAGCCGCAGGCCGCCGGGGATGGGGCGGCCATTGTGCGGCATGCGCTCACGGACGACCCAGCGTACCGGCGCGGCCTGCGGGCGGCTGGCGCCTTTGCAGGCATGGACCACGCCGCAGCCGTTGGCCCGCACCCACATGTAGACTTCTTCCGTGCGGGTATAGACGCCCTCGGTCTCGGTACCGCCGGAGTCGATACAGGCCCGCCAGATGGGCATGCGCTCGCCCACGTCGCTGCCGTCAGGCCCCTGCACCGGGTAGTAGGTGTCAAAGACCAGGGCCTGGACGTCATCCCAGCTGCCCAGGTAGCCGTAGTCGATGACATAGCTGGCCATGGTCGGCATCCACGCCCGGACAAGATACCAGAAGCCACGCTTTTGCACGTCGATGCCGCAGGTCAGGGCCACCGCGCCGTGAGGCACCGTGCGCGGCGGCAGGTGCGGATCACGGAGCTCCAGCAGACGGTCCACATCGGTCTGGAGTTCCACCGGCGACCACGGCATGCCCAGATCGTCATTGTGGTACTGGCGCTGCTGGGCCGGGTCATCGCTCCCGGCCAGGATGCGCCGGGCCGCCAGATCCGAGAGACTCACGAAACGGGACAGGACCGCGGGCAGGTGAAAACCGATGCTGCGGGCATCGCGGACGTCCGGACCGGGTTCGAAGGCCGCCCCGGTCCAGACGTAGGGGCGCCAGCGCCCGGAGGCCACAGCCAGATCGCGGGCATGATCGCTCCAGAGGTACTGGCAATGCGGGCAGCGGTACCGCGCCAGTTTGCGGGAGCGGATCAGGCGCGGATCCGTCTCTCCGTCGGGGACAACGATCCGGTCCACGTCCATGAGGTGCTGATGACGGCAGGCAGGGCAGACCACCTCGTAGCACATGAGCTGGTCCACCTGTCTGGTGATGCCTGTCCAGATGGACGAGCTTTCGTCCCCCTTGGGCTGGCAGGCCCGGATGATCTTCGCGAAGTCGCCGTAGGAGCGCGTGCGGCCCTTGAAATCCTCCAGAGGGGAGGAATCCCCGCTGCGGCTGTAGAGGTCCTCTTCGTCCACGAACAGATCCTGCACGGTGATGGACGCGCGCTGGCTGGGAGATTCGGCCGTGGCCAGCTCGATGCTGGTGCCGTCCTTGAGCAGGATGTTCTCGCGCCGGTACTTGGCTACCATGCGCCGCAGCACGGGGCTGCCCTGGAGCATGGGCCGCAGTTTTTTCTCCACCACGCGGTCGCGGGACTCGCGGGTGGGCATGGCCAGCATCTTGATGCCCGGACGGTAGTCCATGGACCATCCCAGGCAGGCATAGAGCAGCAGCGTCTTGCCTACCTGCAGGGAACCGCAGACCACCACCTCACGCACACCTGGACGTGAGTAGGCGTCCATGGGACCGCGCAGGAAGGGCGATACATCCAGCCGCAGCGGGCTGCCGCGGTAGATGCCGTCCTGCACGATCAGGTACTTGCTGGCCCATTGCGAGACGGTCAGCTTTTCACGCCGGGCAAATACCCGGCGTTCGGCCTCACAAAACCGGATCTTCACGCATCCTCCTCACCCGGCGCGTCCGCATCCGCGCCGTCGTCTTCTTCGTTGACCACAAACTCCCTCTCGCCGCTCCAGGCATCCATCCAGATCTCCGTGGTCTCCATCCACCACTGCACCAGCTCGCGCAGCCGGCCTTCATCGCCGCCCACCAGGTGGATCAGGGTGGCGCCATGCAGGTGGATGAAGTTGCGCACCTCGTTCCTGAAGAACAGGGCACGGGCGCCCAGATCTCGCTCATGTTCGGCCCGGGGCATGAGCAGGCCCTGCTCCTTCTCCAGCTTCAGGCGCGCCCGCTCCGCCTGGTAGCGCTTGAGCTGCGCGTCTGCCGACAGGCGGCTGGTGGTGGCATCGGCCAGCTGCCGGTCCGCCACCTGACCGGCTGGCGTCAGATTGGCATTGGCATAGCCCAGCAGGGCGCTCTCATCGAACCAGCCTTCCGGGGTCCGGGGGACCTTGCGGGCCTTCACGTCCCGGTTGAACTGGCTTTTGCTGCACTTGTAGCCCGCGTCCTTCAGGTAGGCCACGGCATCCAGCTGCGTTTTATAGACGCGGGCCGTGCCTCTTTCCCTGTCGTTGTGTTCCTGCATGGTGCCTCCCTTTATGAGCCTTTTGCATCGTCGTACAGCGCTTGCCAGACCCACTGGCCGAAGCGCCGCAGCCAGCCCATGAGCCGGGCCTGATCTCGCTGGGGCCATCGCTCCTGCCCGTAGATCTCGTAGTCGCCGTCACTGGTGGGCCGAGCCTCCAGCCCCGCCCGGGCCAGTACCTGGAGGCTGTCGCGCGGGCCGATGGGGTGGGTCAGCCACTCCACACCGCCCCATGCCCCGGCAGCCGTCGCTTTTTTCTTCCCGCCCCCCTTGTCGTCCATCCGTCCAGCGCCCATGGTCTCACGGGCCTGCTTTTTTTCCGGGGCAGGGGCCACAGGGAGGGGTGCTGGTGCCTCTTGTACAGGCGCAGGCGCGAAAACAGGGGGCAGCCCGATGCGTATCCAGTCCGCCAGATTCCAGCCTTCCCGGAATGCGTCCCCGGGGTCTTTGCCCTTGGGGACCGGCCAGCGGCGGGCCGTGCGGTAGGTCCTTGCCCAGAAGGGCATGCCCTTGGCCCCGGCCCGCTGTCCCTTCTCGTCCGGCTGGTCGAAGTCCAGCGCCACGAGGATGCAGAGGGCACGGCGCAGCACGGCATGGGCTGCCGCATCCGGACGCCCCATGTTGGTCCCGGCAGCGAAGGCGCCCACATCCAGCCCGGCGTCCATGGCCGCCGCCACGCAGGCCATGGCGTCCAGCTCCGCCTCCACCACCACGAAAGCCCGGGCCTCGGGCCGCAGCAGCAGCGGGCGCATGCTGGAGCCCGGCACCACCACGTACTTCATCTCCGCCCCGAAGCGTTCCCGGGCCTCATCCGTGCGCCGGATGCGCAGGCGCCGCACCGCGCCGTCTTCGGTCAGGGCGGGGACTACCAGCCCCGCGGGTATCCAGAGGGACTTCTTTCGGCCGCGGGCATTGGTCTCCGGCGGCAGGCCCCAGGCGCCGCGATCCCGGTGGTAGCAGTCCTTGCCGTTCTCGCCGGGCAGCCAGCCCAGGCGGAAGCGTTCCACCGCATCCGGGAAGATCCCGCGCATGGCCAGCCACATCATGCGATCTTCGTCAGCCAGCAGCTTGGCATGGGCATAGTCCAGCAGCTTGGCGGCGTGCTCCTGCCAGACCGGGCCGGGATCGGCAGGCGTGGGGGAAGGCTCCCACGGGCGCTCCGCCTTGTCGGCCCTGGGCATGATGCTGGTGGGGGCCGCCGCTCGTTCAACGCCCAGACGGCGGCAGGCTTCGGTGTAGCTCAGGCCCTCGAACTCACGCAGGAACTGGATGCTGTCGCCACCCTTGTCGCACTGGCGGCAGTACCATGTCCCGCCTTCGCCCTGGGCAGGCCAGAAGCGGAAGCGGTCCTTCCCGCCACAGGCGGGGCAGGGACACGCCCATTCGCCGCCGTGGGTCCCGGCCACCTTGACGGCCTTCAGGCCGCGATCCTGGATGAGGCTTTCAATCATCACCAAGCTCCTGCCAAGGTCTTGCATGGTCATGGTGTTCAACATGCTGTTTTTTAAGTCTGTTTTTTTAAATCAGGAGTATGGGACCATGATGGTGTAAATTCATGATGAAAAAGCGCTGGCGCGCATACAGGGGAAATTCACAGCCGAAAGGTCACATACTCCTACAGCCGAAGAATCTGCTTTGATGCCAAGCAGTTAGGTCAAGGACGGTCAAAAAAAGCCGCCCGCGATGGGCCTGCAATGGTCCTGCTACTCTTCCTGGTCCAGCTCCAGCTGGGCGTGCGGAGAGACGCTCACCCCAAAATAGTAGTAGGTGCCCCCCTTCCGCTCGCGCTGGAAGCGTTCCAGCATCATCTTGCCGAAGGCCTTCTGGGAAATGGTCTTTTTGGCGGACACGTTGCGCTTGAACCACGCGCAGAAGGCATCGTAGAGGTCTGACGCCTTGGACCGGATCTCGGGCTGTCCTTCCTGCTGCAGGTCGCAGCATTCGTCCACGAAGTCGGCCAGCAGATCCTCGTCGCGCCGGTACTCCGAGGTTGCCTCGCGCACCTTGGCCGGAGGTGCGATGCCCACGCGCTGCCACTCCAGACAGCCGCGTACCAGCCATGCCGCTATGCCCGGCAGCTCCTGCAGCAAGCGGTCCTTCAGCCCCTTGTCCATGGGGCGCTCGTTCTCGTTCTGGGGTTTGCGATCCACAAAGGACAGGGGGAAGTCCACCAGCAGCAGGCGCTCCCAGAAGGCAAAGTCGCTGGCCGGAGCATGGGGCTTGTGGTTGGTCAGCAGGGCCAGCAGGTGGGTGGGCGCGAAACTGACGTTACGCTTGTCGTGCGGATAGCGGCCCGTCAGGGTCTCGCCGCCGCTGAACCACTTCACGCGGGCCGGGCTGAATCGCTGGCCCTCGTCAGTCTCCGAGGCAAAAGCGATACGCAGACCGCGCAGGGACATGATGTCCGGGCTGGGCCCGGCGGCACTGCGGTTCTTGCCCTGGTCGAGCAGCATCTCGGACTGCACCGGTCCGGCCAGAGCCGTGGTGGCGTTCTGTCCACCGAGCACGGTCTGGATCACCTCGGTCATGATGCCCTTGCCGTTGCGGCCACGCCCGAACAGCACCAGGAAAATGTGCTCGCGGGCCAGACCGGTGACGCCATACCCGAAGACGCGCTGGAGGAAGGCGGCCATCTCCGGGTCATCACCCATGATCTCGGTGACGAAATACTCCCAGTGAGGGCAAGGGGCATCGATGCCCTGCCACTCCACCGGGCTGCTTTTCACCAGCCAGTCGTCCGGGCGGCCCGGGCGCATCTCCCCCGTGCGCAGGTCCACAACGCCATTCGCCATGGGCAGCGACCACGGGTCTCGGTCGATCTCATCACCGGCGATGGCCAGCGGGCTCTCCAGATTGGTCTTGGCAAATTCGAGACAGCGCTTGCGCCCGGTCTCGGTTCGCAAGCGGGCAGCCCGGGCCTTCATCTTCTCGGCCTTGGCCTTGAGACGTCCAGCCGACTCCTTGTCGCCGTCGCGCTCGGCATCCTTAGCCAGCCGGTCAAAGTGAGCCCCGGTGGTGTAGTAGGCCTGAGCCACATGCTCCACATCCGCCCGGGCCCGGTGTCCCTTCTCGATGAGATCCACAGACCAGTGGTGCCCGGACCACCAGATCCACTCGTCAGCCTGGCCAACATAGGCATGGCGGCCCTTGAAAAGGTAGGAGAACAGGAGACCGTCGCCCAGCTCGTTGGCATAGAGGCAGCGCTCCACAAAGTCCGGCTTCGGTATGGGGAGGCCATGCTTGTCCAGCTTGGGGCCGTCGTTGGAGGGCTGGCCTTGCTGTTCTTCCGCGATGCGTTCCTGTACCTGCTGCAGCATTTCCTGATCGGTCATTGGATCACCTCGGTGGCGTTGTTATCGGTCAAAGGGCGTGCGTGGAGACGGGGAGCCGCCGACGCTACAGCGCCGGAGAATCTTCCCGGATTCCCACGGAAAATTTCCAAAAAAATCCCGCGATTCTTAGGAGTCGACAGCCCCGCATGAGAGGGGGGCCGGAAAAGGACCCGGAGCCGCCGCAGCAGCGAACAATGCCGCAGGACCATGCTGGCCAGCTTTTGGGGCAGGGGGGAGAGGGGGGACGGGGAAGGCGCTCCCCCTGGGCGGGCTGCGCCCGCAAAAGGTCGCGCCCGCATGCTCCTATGGACGGGGCGCCTCCTGTGATCACAGAGGGCACCTCGCGGCAGAGAGCTGCGGGCGCACAAAAAGATGCCGACCAAAGATGCAGGGCAAAGCCACTGCACATGGGTGACAGGTGGGTGACAGATTCACCAAAATGGGCGGGAAATGAAAAAGAGGATACGGGCATGGCGCACGTATCCTCTTGATTTTGTTGTGGTGCGCCCGGCAGGAATCGAACCTGCGGCCTACTGCTTAGGAGGCAATCGCTCTATCCGACTGAGCTACGAGCGCGCGTCGTATCTTGTAAAGCAGTCTGACGCGCGCTGTCAAGTTGAAGCTGGTGGGCGGAAGGTCCTGCATTTCCGGGGCTGAAGGCAGGCCGTTTTGTGCCGCAACGCAGGAAAAATCCTCTACAACGATCCCGTCAGCATGGCGCGCTCAGCTCAGGAACGCTTGTGCGGCAGGTGCAGCATGGGACCAAGCGCGATGCCCATGGCCCCCAGCACGACGACGACAGCTCCCAGCAGGCTGAGCAGGCCCAGGTGCTCCAGAGGAAATACCTGGGGCAGGGCCATCGCCCCCAGGGCTTCCAGGCCAAGCGTGAACAGCGGGGTGGTGGTGACCACAGCGCTGACCTTGGCGGCATGCCAGTTCTTCATGGCCGTGGAAAAAGCGCCATAAGCGACGATGGTATTGATGCAGGCAAAGATCAGGCAGGCCGTCTGCAACGGGTCCAGCTCAAGGAAGGCCGAAGGAGTGGAGAGCGGCGTCAGGGCCAGGGCACCGGCAAGATAGATGAAACGCATGATGCGCCCGGGCGAGATCGTGCGCAGCAGGACTTTCTGGGCGATGCCGTAGCTGGCCCAGACGACGGCGGCCATGATCCCCAGCGCCATGCCGATGAACATGTCACCGTTGGCCAGCTCCAGCAGCCGGGTGTTGAAGAACAGCAGAAGGCCCCCAAGCAGGACGATGACGCTCCCCCCCCTGGATGGGGAGGAAGGGCTCGCGCAGGACGAACACACTGCCCAGCAGCAGGAGGACGGGGCCCGCCTGTGCCAGGATCTGGCAGGCGGAGGCGCTGAGATAGGCCACCGACGAGTTGAAGAACACGAAGTTGCAGCTCAGGCCCGCAGCGGCCAGGACCAGCAGGATCTTTTCCCGGCGGCCCAGCGGCGTGCTGTTGCCGGGATGGCGGCAGGAAAGGCCCCAGGTCCAGGCGGCAGCCACCCAGAAGCGCAGGCAGACGATGGAAAGCGCGTCCACCGTGGAAAGCAGGTGTTTGAGGGCCAGCGGCAGGGCCCCCCAGAATAAGGCCGTGAGCAGGGCCAGCATCAACCCGGTAGCGTTGGAACCCGGCATGGTCATCCTCCGTTGAGCGTTACGGGGGGCACCCTACAGCTTTGTCATGGGCTTGTCATGCGGAAAAGGAGGAAGGGGGCTGGATGAGCTGGGAACGGACGGGATCGCCCCGGCAGGTGTAGCGCGCGGCCGCAGCCGTTACATGTGGAACAGAGCGGCGTTTTGCAGCAAATCCCTGAAAAGACGCATGGCAGACGTGCTTTCTTTCTCGTTTTCCGTGCTGTCCGCCTCCTTCCTGCAGATCACGCGCTATATCGGGAGCGCCTATCTGCTCTGGCTGGCATGGAAGACCGCCATGCCGAAGGCAGGGGGCAACAGTGACGGGCGTGCCGGTGCGGGCTTCATGACCGGATTCGTGCTCCAGTTCGTCAACGTCAAGATCATGGTCTACGGCATGAGGGCCTATTCCGCCTTCATCCTGCCGCACCATGATTCTGTTGCGGCATTTCTTGCCGGGATGTGCTTCCTGACCATGATGGGCAGTCTGGGCCCCATCGTGTGGGCCGTGGCGGGAGCCAGTCTGCAGAGCGTTTTCCAGCGGCATGCCCGCGTGACGAATGGATTGCTGGGGGCTATGCTGGTCGGCTGTGCCTGGTCCCTGCTGGATCAGTGATGCCGGTGGGCCGCAAACGCCGGGAAAGGGCCCGCAGCCTACAGTCTTTATCATGCTTAAAACACATGGATAGCTATTTGATATAGGTATTTTACCGGATAAGTCCCTTTCTGCTATCCCTTCTGGAACGACAGGAGGTCGCCGGCAGCCTTGCGGCGGCCAGCCTGATTTTCGTCATGAGGGGAGAATGAGCCATGATGTCTCTGGATACGTTGCTGGAACACCTGGATGCGGGACAGCCGCTGGTCACAGGTACGGATGCTTTTAACTGCATGCACGCCTATTCGTACGAAGCCATGCGCCTGACCGCGGAACTGAACAATGCCTTCCATACGCCTGAAGAGATCCGGGAGATCATGGAGCGGATCACGGGACGTCCGATAGATGAGACGTTCCGTTTGTTCCCGCCATTCTATACCGACTTCGGCAAAAATATCCGTATCGGGCGCCGTGTCTTCATCAATGCCTGTTGCTGTTTTCAGGATCAGGGCGGGATCAGCATCGGCGACGGGACGCTCATCGGCCATCGGGTGACCCTGGCCACCATCAATCACGGCCTGCCGCCGGACCAGCGCCACGTCCACAATATCGCGCCCATCGTCATCGGCAAGGATGTCTGGATCGGTTCCGGCGCCATCCTCCTGCCGGGAGTGCATGTGGGCGATGGTGCCGTGGTGGCGGCCGGATCTGTCGTCCGTGAGGACGTTCCGCCCCGTACCATCGTGGCCGGGGTCCCGGCCAGGGTCATCAAAACTGTGGAGCAGGGCGCGTAGGCCCATCGTACCGATGCGCTCAGGACGCCGTCATGCGGGCCGTCCCGCCGGATCATGACACCGGCCCAAAGCCGGACAGGGGAAAAAAACTATGCAGTACGCGACGCATTACGAAGAAGGAAAAAAAGTTTCGTTCAAAAAGTTCGATCTGAAACTGGCGGGCCTGCTGTTCCTGCCCGATGGTTTTGATGCGGACGGCAAATACCCGGCGGTGGTGGTCACCCATCCCGGCGGCGGCGTGAAGGAACAGTGTTCATCCCTTTACGCCTGGTATCTGGCCCGGGCCGGCTATGTGGCCCTGGCATTCGATGCCTCCCATCAGGGCGAGAGCGAAGGCCTGCCCCGCTGTCTGGAGGATCCCTTCTCGCGTGTGGAGGACATCCGCTCGGCTGTGGATTACCTCGTCACCCTGCCGTACGTCGATGAAGAGCGGATCGGGGCCATGGGCATCTGCGCTGGGGGCGGCTATACCATGAGCGCCATCCAGACCGATGTGCGCATCAAGGCGGCGGCCGGGATCAGCACCTGGGACGTGGGCGACAGCGCCAGGAACGGTTTTCCCGGTGTCGAGATCGAGAATTTCATGCAGAAGCTGCTGCAGGAAGTGGCCCGCGCCAGGACGGCGGTTGCCCGGGGAGAAGAGGCTTCCTGCTGGAAGTATGTCCCGGACGGGCCGGACGAGATCGACGAGCATACGTCCGTGATCCAGCGGGAAGCCTACGAATATTACAGGACGCCGCGCTGCAGTTATCCGACGTCCGTCAACCGTTACCTTGTTTCCAGCAATGACAAGCTGGCGGCCTTCGATGCCTTTGCCTATCTGGATACGGTATCGCCCCGTCCTCTGCTGTTCATCGTGGGCAGCCGGGCGGATACGCTCTACTTCACGGAAGATGCCTACCGGCGGGCCAGGGAGCCCAAGAAGATCCATGTGGTGGAAGGGGCCAGCCACGTGGACCTGTACGACAAGCCGGAATACGTCACCCAGGTGGTGGCGGCCCTGAAGGACTTCTTCGGCAAGGCGCTGTAGGCACATCCCGTCTCTTGCTGCCGGTGCTGCCCTGGCGGGGCTGTCTCCTTCGGCAGCAAGGACCAGGCGGGGGACTGACCGTAGTCCGCCCCTTCCTGTGGACTGTCTGCAGGATGGCATGAGTCCCGGCGTTTGGGGATGTCCAGGTCTCTGAGCTGCGGGGAGAGCCGCAGGGACAAAGTAACGCAGCCCGGCCTCTTGATACCAGGGGGCCGGGCTTTGGCGTCATGCGCTGGAGAGGCGGTATCGACGCTGCGGGCAGTCCGTCCCGGCATGTCCTGGAGAGGACAACAGGCTGGCCGGGCGTGCTTTCCCGGCGGAAAAGCGTTTGACAGGCCCGGGCGAGAGTGGAATGGAATCATGTCCATGAACGCCGTCGTCATATCGCTGTTTCTGGGGGGGCTGGCCCTGTGCATCATCACGGGCGCATCCCTGCTGTGGGCTTTGGCCTTCGGCCTGCTGTGTTTTTCCGGCCATGCTTTCCGGCTGGGCTTTCGGCCCCGCGAGATCGTCGGCCTGTGCGGCCGGGGCGTGCGGACCATCGGCAACATCCTGAAGATCTTCGTCCTCATCGGCTTGCTGACGGCGGTCTGGCGTTCGGCCGGGACCATCCCTTACATCATCCATCATTGCCTGCCGTGGGTGGATCCTGCCCATTTCCATTTGTGGGTCTTCCTATTGTGCAGCCTGTTGAGCCTGCTGCTGGGGACCTCGTTCGGCACGGCCAGTACGCTGGGCGTCGTCTTCATGCTGCTGGCGCGCACGGCCGGGCTCGATCCGCTCATGACGGCCGGGGCGGTCATGAGCGGTATCTATGTGGGGGACCGCAGCTCGCCCATGTCGTCCAGCGCGGCGCTGGTCTGCGCCCTGACGGGGACGTCCATCTATGACAATGTGCGGCTCATGTGGCGTACGTCTCTGTTGCCCTTCTTTATGGTCTGCCTGGTCTACGTCCTGTTGCCGTCAGCACGGGCGGAGACCCTGCCGCATGTGGACGGCCTGTTTGCCGACGGCTTGGTGCTGGATGCCCGGGCCCTGCTGCCGGCCGTCTTCATGCTGGTCCCTTTGCTGTTGCGGTGGGATGTCAAAAAGATCATGGCATGCAGCATCCTTGCCGGATGCGTGGTCTCTCTGGCTGTCCAGCAGATGTCACCGGCGGCCTTGCTGCGCTGCCTGGCGTACGGCTATGAGCCTCCGGCGGGCATGGAGATGCTGGCGGGGGGCGGCTTGCTCTCCATGGCACAGGTGGCGGGCATCGTCCTGCTGACCTCGGCCTACGCGGGCCTTCTGGAGGCCACCGGCCTTTTGGACGGGCTTTCTGCGCTTTGCAGGCGGTTGTCCTTGCGGCTGGGGGCCTTTCGGACCACGGTGCTGGCGGGCCTGCCCGTGGCTGCCGTAAGCTGCAACCAGACGCTCGGCATCATGCTGACCAGACAGCTGTGCGCGCCGCTCTGGCAGGACAGGAAGGAGATGGTCCTGCCGCTGGAAAACGGCATCGTCCTGCTGGCGGCCATCATCCCCTGGAGCATCGCAGGGAGCGTCCCCTGTGCCATCATGGGCGTGGGGCCGGAATGCCTGCCCTATGCTTTTTATCTGTATATGGTGCCATTAACGGACATGCTGCTGCGGCGCCGCTGAGGCGGTATGTCCGGAGGCTGACGGGCCGGTAAGGGAAGAGCAGGAGACTTTCAGCCTTTCCCGCATGTTGTTTCTGTCGTGCCGCATACAGCTTCCGCCCCGGTAGAGCAGTCTTTTCCGACAACTGGCCTGCATGCAAAAGCCCCGACCTTCCCTCATCTGAGGAAGCGTCGGGGCTTTGTTATCAATGATTTTTGGAGTCCCGAACAGGGGGCTTGTCGGCTTTTGGCTTTTTGTGTCCGAGGCAGTACGGCCCTTTCAGGAGACACAGGGGAAGGATGCGGAAAAGCTGTTTTTCACGCGGCCAGCGTGCAAAAAAAGATTCCATGCGTTCCCGGCAGACAGCAAGCCGTGCGGACAGCGGGGCAGGGAAGAGGCCTTTCGCCCCGGGTCAACCGGGATGCGCCTAGACCAGATACAGTTCCGTCCCGGCTTCCTGGAGCATGTGCTGCCAGTGCTCCTCGAGCGGGGCATTGGAGAACACGGCTTCGATATCGCAGACATTGGCCACCCGGACCATGGCGGAACGGCCGAATTTGGAATTGTCCGTGGCCAGGAAGACCCGGCGCGAGCATTCGATGATGGTCCGGGCCACCGAGACCTCCCTGTAATCGAAATCCAGCATGTTGCCTTCCTGGTCGATGCCGGAGATGCCGATGATGCCGTAATCCACCCGGAATTCCCGGATGAAATTCTCCGCGCTGGGGCCGATGATGCCGTGGTCGTGATGCCGCACCGTGCCGCCGGCCACCACCACGTCGAAGTTGGGATTGCGGGCCATGATGGCGGCCACGTTGAGGTTGTTGGTCAGCACCCTCAGGTTGTTGTGCCCCAGCAGGGCATAGGCGACCTCCTCGGTGGTCGTGCCCAGGTTGATGCAGATGGAGGCCCCGTCGGGGATATGTTTGGCCAGCATCTGGGCGATGGCCTTTTTTTCAGGCAGGAAGAGCTTTTTGCGCTGCTCGTAAAGGATGTTCTCCGTGCTCAGCGGCATGCCGACACCGCCGTGGAACCGCTGCACCTTGCCCTGTCCGGCCAGGGTATTGATGTCCTTGCGGATGGTCTGCGGGGTCACGGAAAAACATTTGGTGAGCTCGTCGATGGTCGCATAGCCGCGCGCGTTGAGCAGGTGCAGCAGGGCCTGATGGCGTTCCGTTGTCTTGGTCATGGGGTGTCCTGATGGGGGTGAGGATGCCGCAATATACTGGAATGACAGGGGCCGCGCAAGCCGCTCCCGGATATCGGATGAAAAGGTTTCGTTTTCGAACTTCTATTATCAAAAAACGAAAATTGATTGACGCGGAGCCTGTCTAAGGCTTATGACAAAAACAAGTATATACGCCTGTTTTCCCGGCATCCTGTCGGGATCGGTCCCCGGATAGGGCATCCGGCCCGGCCGGATGGTTTGCTTTGTGAAACAGGTGGCCTGACGGGCAAAAGGCCGTCAGGGTGCGGAAAAGGTGCTCCTTATCTCAATCCCAAATCAGCAGAGGTGGATGATGAAACGTATCGTTGCACTGCTTTTGGCCTGCGCCTTTGTCATGGGTGCGCTGGCTGCGCCTGCCATGGCTGCCAAGACCGTCGTCATCAAGATCGCCGGTATGAAGCCCGAAGGCGAACCTGAAACCATCGGCATGCACAAGTTCGGCCAGTATCTGAAGGAACTGTCTGGCGGCAAATACGAGGTGCAGGTCTTCCCCAACAGTACCCTGGGCAAGGAAGATGCCTACATCGCCAGCACCCGTAAGGGCATCATCCAGATGTGTGCCACGGGTACCCAGACTTCGGCCCTGCATCCTGCCATGGCCATGCTGGAAACCCCCATGCTGTACGACAGCTATGACCACGCCCGCCGCGCCATGGAAGGCGAGACCTTCAAGCTGATCAATGAAGGCTTCACCGAAAAGTCCGGTCTGCGTACCCTGAACGCCTTCCCTCTGGGCTTCCGTCACTTCTACACCAAGAAGCCCCTGAACAGCGTCAATGACGTGAAGGGCCTGCGCATGCGCGTGCCCAACATCCCTCTGTACACCAACTTTGCCAAGGAATGCGGCATCAGCGGCCAGCCCATGCCCTTCGCCGAAGTGCCCAGCGCTCTTGACCAGGGCGTCATCGACGGCGGCGACAGCCCCCTGTCCGATATCGTGGCCCTGAAGATGTACGAGATCACCCCCCAGATCACCCTGACCGGTCACATCCTGGTGATCCACTCCCTGTACATCAACGAAAAGTTCTACCAGAGCCTGCCGGAACAGGACAAGGCCTGGTTCAACGAAGCCGCCAAGCGCGCTGCTGACGACATCTGGCAGATGGTGGAAGAAGGCGACGCCAAGGCCATCGAGACCATCAAGGCCGCCAAGGGTTCTGTGAACACGCCTTCCAAGGAATTCCACGACTACATGGTGGAAGCGGGCAAGCGCAGCTGGAAGCTGTTCTATGACACCGTTCCCAATGCCAAGGAAATTCTGGAAAGCGCCGCCAGCTACCGCGACGCGAAGTAACATCTGAACACCGGGGGATGCCGCATGGGGCGGCGTCCCCCTTTTTCGACCCTGAACCACGCATGCAGACACCGCAAACAGCGGTTTTTCTTCCGATACGCAGGGGGATACGATGAGCAGCGAAACCAAAACGACGCCCGCGACGGCTCCCGGGCAGCCGGCTGCCGAAAACAGGCACGGTTTGTCTGGCGAACTGCTTTTTGAAATTTTCTGTGCGGTCATCTTTCTGGGGATGATCGGTCTGGTCTTCTATAATGCCTTTTTGCGCTATGTATTTGGCGGAAGTTATCCCCCCAGCGAGGAATGGGCGCGCTTTCTTTTCATCTACATCACCTTTTTCGGTGCCATTGAGGCGTTCTACTGGAAAAAGCATATCGCGGTGGACATGTTTGTGGACATGTTCTCGGGCATGTCCCGCAAATGCATAGAGATCCTGGCCATTCTGCTGACCATGGGCGCCCTGGGGCTGCTGCTTGACGGCGGCATCACCTATGTGCTGCAGACCATCGACACCAACTCGGTCGCCACCAATGTCAACATGGCCTTCATCAACAGCACGCTGCCCATCATGGCCTTCACGGCCATCCTTATCTGCCTGCGGGATCTGATCGCCCTCGTGCGCCGTCCCGCCAGCAGCTTCGTCAAGGCGACGGAAGAGGAAAAGATCGAGCAGGAAATCAGCAAGGAGTTGTAGGGTATGGAGCTTTTTCTTTTCCTTGGCAGCCTCTTTGCGTTCCTGTTCGTAGGCATCCCCATCTCCATGGTGCTGGTGCTGTGCTCCATCGTGCTCATGTGGCATTCCGGCATGTGGGACAGCATGATCATCCCCTCCACCATGCTGGACGGGGCCAACAACTATCCCCTCATGGCCATCCCCTTCTTTGTCTTTGCCGGCGAGATCATGGCCGAGGGTGGCCTGTCCAAACGAGTGGTGCAGCTGGCCCAGCTCATGATCGGTCGCGTGCGCGGCGGTCTTGGTTATGCCGCCATCATCTCCAGCGTGATCTTTGCCGGTCTGATGGGCAGCTCCGTGGGTGAAGCCGCGGCCCTGGGCGGCCTGCTGCTGCCCATGATGGCCGAAGTGGGCTACAAGCCCGGCCGTGCGGGCGGCGTCATCGCCTCGGGCGCCATCCTTGGCCCCATCATCCCGCCCAGCACCAACTTCATCCTGCTGGGTGCGACCATCAGCGGCCTGTCCATCACCAAGCTGTTCATGATCGGCCTGTTCCCGGGCATCTTCATCGGCCTGGCCCTGATGGTGGTCTGGTTCTTCATCGTGCGCATCGATGGTTATAACGAGACCATCACCTTCACGCGTGAAGAAAAGTGGAAGATCATCCGCGACGCCACTCCGGCCTTCATGATGCCCGTGCTGCTGCTGGGCGGCATCCGCTTTGGCGTGTTCACGCCCACGGAAGGCGGTGCCTTTGCGGCCATCTACGCCATCATCGTCTGTATGGGGTACTACCGGGAACTGAGCTTCCGCGATCTGCTGCGCGTCAGCGCCCGTGCGGCACGGACCACCGCTGTGGTCATGCTCATCGTGGCCACGGCCACGGCCGTGGGCTGGTTCATCACCATCGCCCAGATCCCCAACCAGGTGACCGATCTGTTCCGGCCGCTCATCGACAGCCCCGTGCTCCTGCTGCTGGCCATCAACATCTTCCTGCTCCTGGTGGGCATGGTCATGGACCTGACCCCCAACATCCTGATCTTTGCCCCGGTGTTCTATCCCCTGATCACCCAGGCCGGTATCGACCCGTACTTCTTCGGCCTGCTGTTCATCCTGAACCTGGGCATCGGCGTCATCACCCCGCCCGTGGGTACGGTGCTTTACGTGGTCTGCGGTGTGGGCAACATCAAGATCACCAAGCTGGTGCAGGGCATGCTGCCGTTCCTGGTGACGGAGATCATCATGCTCTTCCTGCTCCTCTTCTTCCCCTCGCTCTCCCTTACGCCGCTCAACTGGCTTATGGGCGGCTAGGTTCGATCCGCATCTTTGTCATGCAGGGCCCCTTCGGGGGCCCTTTTTTTGTATAAAAAGAAAACCTCCCGCTAGGCGGGAGGTTCAAAAAAGCTTAA
>OOCI01000425.1_pt1 | contig 40926 bp, 70 predicted proteins | sample 1671761 | NCBI WGS metagenome assembly OOCI01 (sample SAMN06348190, study PRJEB24527) | human gut metagenome | biome: human gut; feature: ankylosing spondylitis patient; material: feces | host: Homo sapiens | place: China | collected 2015-10
GCGTTACGCCGTCCATTGTCACGACTTGCCCCCCCTCCAGAGCCTTGAGCGCATCCCCAAGAATGTGCCACTCAGGATGTCCACCTGACGGTTCCTGAATGTCGCAGGAGTAGGCTTCATGACCTTTTGCACGAAACGCTTTGCACACTTCCTGCGATTCCTCGCAGGCGATAAGTACTTTCACCGTTTTCTTCCTCCCATCCATCCTTCTTTGCCGAAATCGTTGCGGCTGATCCGTTCCGCCGCGTGGTTCCCGTTGGTGTAGATGCGCTGCGCTTTCAACTGACGCTTGTACTCGGCATACCATGGGCAGCTGTCGTGGCAGATCGGGTGCCGGTCGGGGCAGTCTTTGCAGGGTTCAAGTTTTACCATCGGTCTGCACCTCCTGATTTTCTTTTCCGAGCTCCTTCCTTGTCGGCTCGCTCGCCCGCAGCCTTGCAGCTTCACGCGGGGCGGTGGTGATATCTGCCTGCGCCTGCTTCAAAAACTCGGCACGGCGGTATGTAAGGTCTGGCATTTCAGCCAGCTCTGCAAGCCCTCCCACGCTCCCGGCATAGGATTTTGCTGCCGGGGGAAGTTGGTCATACAGGGCTTTCAGCTCTTTCTGCCCGTCGCTACGCAGCAGCCCGCCCTTTTCGTCAATGCCGGTCACCATCGGGAACTTGCGCCAGCTCAAAAATGTCTGTGCCTTGCGTGCCGCTACAGCCAGAGCTTCCCATTCAGCGGACGGGTCAAGACACTGGGAAAGCTGCTTGAAGATGTCGGCAACCGTGACCGGATAAACGCATACCCGGTTCGCCGCCAGAAAAGCCCGCTTGACAGTATCGCCGTCATAGTCGCCAAACTGGTACGTCCACACATCAATGGTGGTCTGCATCTCCTTATCGGTCAGCGGCTTGGAACCCAGCTTGTACAGCACAAAATTCATGCGAATCAGCTTTGCCACGTCTTCCCGCGTCATGTCTCAAACCCTCTTTCTCTGTCCATCTTCGCCAGCACCCGTGCAAGCTGGTCGTCTACGGTCTCGGTTGGCTGCTTGCCTCGCGGTCTGGCTTGTCGGCTTTGTTCGTTGGCTTCCACATCCCCCGGCGTGCGCAGGCCGTCCCGTTTCCAGCCTGACAATATGCCGTTGATGTAGCTCCACGAGCGCTTTCCGGCTTCTGTGGATTTGTCAATCGCCAACAGGATCATCTCTGTGCTGTACTCCTGCCTCCACTTCTGCAGCTTGTCCAGCGCAGAGCGTGGGAAGTCCCCAACGGCCTGCTGATAATGCTGGACGATTTTAGAAAGTTCTACATCAACGGCGGCGGGGGTGGCGCTATTGTATATATCCCCGTTAGGGGATATAACAGTTCCAGTTCCATTAACAGTTCCAGTTCCATTAACAGTTCCAGTTCCATTAACAGTTCCAGTAACAGTATCATTATAGCTACCACTTGCTTGCACTTGGTAGCATGTGCTAGCATGTGCTGAGTTTGCTTGCATTTGAGCTGCACGGGCTTTTCCGGCTTCACGGCGCTTTTGCTTGACGTTCTCGTACTTTTCCGTAGCCGAATCCACTCCATTGCACATGAAACGGAAGTTCCCACGCATTCCACGGTCGGAAAACGTTGGATTTTCACCAGTGCGGACGTGTTTTGCCAAAGCTCGCATCAGCTGTCCGACTTCGGCATCCGTGTACTCCTCCAGCGCATCAAACCAGTCCAGATACACCACAAACGACTTCTTTTCATCCTTTGCCACTTGCTCACCTCCTTTGTACGCCCGTATAGCCAGATAGCACAGCTTGCAAGATCAGAACGGCAGGTCGTCGGCATCATCGTTGATGGGATCATATTCGGCAGGTGGGGCTGCTTCGGGTGCAGCGGTGCTGCGCGGTGCGTAATCCGCAAGCGTTTCACCGGGGTACATCTGCGCACCCTGCAGGCCTTCCGGTTCTGCTGCCGGTTCTGCAGGTTCCAGCGGCGGGCCGGGCTGTGCCATCAGGTCGATCATCTGTTGCAGCCAACGGAATGTCACCAGCCCGCCGGGCTGAACATCATCCGCATCCACGTCGTAATAGATCTTGCCGTTATACTCCCGCTCTTTCAGCTTTTGAGCAAAAACTGTGACCTGATCGCCTTTCTGCAGCATGCCGTCCCACTGGTCGATGCCGTGCCAGAGGTTCACGCCCACAAAGAAGCTCTGCCATTTGCCGGATTCATCCTGTGTGCGGCTGGCTTTCAGGTCAAACTTCAGCACCCGCTTCTGCCCGGCATCCCGGAGCACCGGGTCTTTGGCGATCTCGCCGTGCAGCATGATGCCGTTCTTGGTCTGGACGATCATGCATCATCACCGCCAAACGGATCATCGGCGTTTTCCTCTGCAGAGGGTGCATCCGGGGCAGGGATCAGGGTGCCCGCCGTCTTGCGGTGACGGTGGGAACCTGCGTAAGGATCCAGCACCGGCAGTTCTTCAGGCGGCACCTCACGAGCGGTGCTTTCGGCATCCACACGCACCTCGCTCTCATCGTACAAAGCGCCAAAGGTAGACGGGAACGCTTCACGAAGGGCGTGCACCAGCGCCACCTTGCGGATCATGGTGGCCTTTTTGCCGTTCCAAAGAGATTTGCCGGTGTCGTATTCGCTGAGCTTGACTTCCTCGTAGCTGGCACGGGTGCGGTCCTTGCGGTAGACCTTTGCCCAGCCGCCGAGAAGGGTCTCGCCGCTGTCTCCATCATAGACGATAGATCCCTCACGGTTCAGCAGCTGGCCATCTGCGGTCAGGACGATCACGCCAGCTTCAAAACCATCGTAGGCCGGGTGGCGCTCGGCCATCTGCAGATAGCAGTTCTTGCCCAGCACGATGGTGCTGGCGGTGTCGTCGTTTTTGTTATCGTAGTGGATCAGGTAGGCTTCTTTGGTGAAGGGGTTCAGGTGGTACTGCTTGCATGTCTCCAGAAAGATTTTGCATTCAGAATCGGTGGCTTTGGGGCAGATGAAGCTGCGCACGTCTCCAAAACTCACAGTGAAGTGCTGACCGTCAGCACCGGTGATCTCCACAGGAACGGACGGAGACGCGGCCTGCATAGCAGTGCTGCCTGCACGGTTGGCGTTCTGAACGGAACGGTTTGCCAGAGCCTGTGCATTGGAAACGGACGAAGTAGGCGCGGGTGCGCCGGGACGAGTAAGTGCCATAAGTAACTACCTCCAAAATTATTTGATCGAACCATAGCGGAAGCCGCGCTCTGCGGCTCCCTGCTTGAACCATGCAATGTCCTCCCGGGTGAACTCCACCCAGAAGCTGTATTTCTTGCGGACCGGAGCCTCCTGCTGTGCAGGCTCTGCGAATCTCTGAAGCATGCTGAAATCCAATCTGCCATCCGGCGTGATGGCTGCATTGGCCTGCGCCGTTTGAGCCGCTTCTGTGGCGATCTGGCGTTCTTCATCGGTCGGAGGGATAACGACCGGAGCGGTGGCCTGCGCCCGCTCTGCGGCCATTCTCTCGGCCTCTGCGCGGCGCTGGGCGTCCCTGGCATTCTGGCGGCGGCTATGCTCCACAAGGGCAGCGTTCAGATTCAGTTCACGCAGATACTCCGTGGTGCAAGCCTCTGCGTCCTCTCCGCAGGTCTCCCGGATCAGACGCAGCTCCTCCCGCCGGGTCTCCACGCTCTTGCGCAGCTCCCGGCTGGCCTTTGCCAGATCATAGGTCTTGTTGAGCCACTGGGGCACCAGCAGGCGGTCAAATGGGATCATCTCCCGCAGCTCGCCGATGCAGTCCGCATAGACAGCCCACAGGGCGTCGGCCTTGTCCTGCCGTTCGGCTTCCTCCACAGCCTTGACCTGCTGGTCAATGGCACCAGAGACGGCCTTGCACTGGGTCTGCATCTGCTTGGTGCTCTGCAAGAACTCTTCCAGCGGCTTCATGTAAAAGGCCTTTGCGCTGCGGGCAGCGTCCGAGAGCTGCTTGTCCAGCTTGTTCACGGCGGCGCGGTCGGCCTTGGCATCCTTGATGGTCTCCGGGGTGTAGACGCGGCCAGTGTAGGCGGCCAGCATCTCGGTCAGATTCTGCTGCACCTCGGCTTCGTTCCACCGGATCGCGGGCAGCTCCGGGTGCTCCACCCGGACGGTCAATTCTTCTTGCATAAATATTCACCACCTCTGATAAACTCTCTCACCATCGTTGTTATATACGATGTAGGTATTGCGGGGATAACCTTGCGCGTGTTCCTTTTCGGACAGTGCATCCGCCTGTCGGATCAGCTCTCCCACTGTCTGCGCAGAGCGCCTCTCTAAAAGTTTCGGCGGGTTTTCAAGCCCATCATAGATCTACAAAAGTGCCACTTGTAAAACCTCCTGTTTTGTGTTATTTTTGTGGTGATGGGCGGCGAGACTCATCACCCTTTGGGCTTGTCCGTGTTGGCGCACGGGCAGGCTCTTCTTTTTTTGCGGCGTATCGGCGGCAGACTGTCCACCTCATCACGTCGAATACGCTCTTTCTCAAAAATGTACTTGCGAGCCCGACGCCTGCCGTTGCGGCTGTGGCTGCTCGCAGACGCAAAGCTGTTTGCACTTTTGTAACCCAGCCGCCTTGCGCACATCTCAGACGTACCGCTGGCGATCAGGTCTCCGGTCTTGGCATCATACACGGTGTACCACATGACATGGAGGACAGTGTCAGGCATACGTGATCTCCCAGATTCCTCTTGCAGCATCTCCCGCACATTGTCCATTTCTTCGGCGCACATCTCCCAGACGTTTGCCCGTGCAGAGTATCCTGCCCGGACAACAATGTCATCCGAGGCTTCGGCTTCTCGCTTGCAGCGTTCGGCAAGCCGCGTGTAGGATTTGACTTTGCCCTCAACGTACTCTTTGGCCGTCATCATGCCCCACGCTCCTGATTCTCCGGATACTCCGGGTTGCGGGCGTGGGTGCGGTTGATCTTGCCGTACTTGCGCCGATTTGCGGCTCTCTCCCTGTCCTCTGCGGCAAAGCCCAGACGAGCCAGCAGAACAGCGGCTAAAATCAGCACCAGCGACACCGCAAACAGCGTGCCGGAGATGTATCCGGTGGTCTGTGCGGTGCCCTCTGCGCCCATAGCTGCGCCCATTCCAACGCCGCCAAAAACGACAGCCAACCAGTAGTAAGTAGTAGATTTGAGTTTCATTCTTTCGGGTCCTCCTTTGTATAAACCTTTTCGAGCTTGTAAAAATCCTTCACCCACGCCATAAATCCGGCACGGGAGATCAGCGGAGCCGCGCTCTTGGTGTCAATGGATGGCACCGCCCATGCCGGGAAGCTGCCGGCCTGAATCATACCGGTAAAGATCGGCTCGCTCACCGAAATGTTATTGTCCCGCATGATCTGGCAGCACTCTGCGATCCCGATGCTTGGCCGCATTATCGTCCACCTCCTTTTTTGCTCTCAGCTGCCGTTTCAGCCGAATGTGCTCCAACCGTTCCGGCTGCCTTGCATCCCAGCGCTGTTCAAGCCAACGCTTGTTGTAGTGCTTCTTCTGTGCGGGCATGGTCAGCGCCTCACTTCTTAGGGCTGCCAAAGCTGCCGATGAGCCAGAGCGCGATCCAAGCCGCCGTTCCAACGGCCCAGGTGAACGTCCAATGCATCAGCGTGCAAATGGCCCACACGGCGGCGCAGGTAACGCCCCACGAGATGCCCAGAAGGGCGGCAAACGCGATGATAATCGCCAGTGCTTCACCCATTGTCCCGCACCTCCTTTGCGGCTCTCTCGGCTGCCTGTGCCGCTGAGTCCGCACGCCACTTGCCAGCCGGGGCGGTCTTGCGTGGGTCTGCCGGGGATTCGTCCTCTTCCAGTAGCTGCTTCAAATCCTCCTGCATCCAGTGGTAAATGCTGGCCTTCTCCGAAGCGTTTTCCTCTTCTTTGGTAGGCGTCTTGCCGAGCATAGTGCGAAATGCACCTCCAGCGACATTAACCATAGCCTGCTGCTCCAACACGTTGTACTTGCCAATCAGCTGGCAAACCTTATCGCGCATCGTAAATTTCATGTTACGCACCCCTTTCAAACGCGGTCTGTTCCACATTCTCTTTGTGGTCGATGCCGGGCGTCAGGCCAATGGCCTTGAGCTGCTCATAAATGAACCGCTGGCCCGCTTCCGTCCAAACGGTGGTGTTCTTGGTGTCCCACTCGCCGGTGCTCTTGTGCTGGAATGGCGTGGATTTGCGGTTTTTGGTGTAACCTTTTCCGCTATACTTTGCGTATAACACCCACTGGCCGTCGCTGGTCTTGTACTGGATCTTCAGGCCGTGAAGGATGCTGTTGAGTTTCTCGGCACTCAGGCCGTAATCCTTGGCAAGGGTGGTAGTGGTGCGGCAGTTTTTGCCCACGCACACCGCCCGGGCATACTCTGCATCTGGCTTCAGGTCGTTGTTCTCGGCCAGCAGGCTGCGGTTCACGCTTTGCAGCTCTTTCACTTTGCGGTCTGCGATGAGCACCGCCCGGCGCATGACCGCTTCCGGGCTGTTCCACTGGGCTTCAATAGCCAAGAAATACTGCCGTGCCTGCTTGCCACGCTCGTTGCGCTGGATCATGCACAGCTCTTTGGCCATTGGGATGGTGAGCTGGTGGTCGGTGCGGGGTTTGCCTGCCAGACCGTCAGACCTATTACTCAAAAATGAGTAATAGTCCTCGCCCTCAGTGAAACCATACTCGGTCATACGGTTAAACCAATCGTTGTACCGGGTCGTGACTTCTAAGAAGTCGTGCAGCTCCCGGCCGCTCACCGTGGGGCGCTCCGGGTTATCGTAGCTAACTGGAATCAGTGTTTTCAGATTGTCCATGTCCTTTCCTCCCATTACGCCACCCCGTCCTGCTGGTTCTGGCGGTCGTTCTTGCGCACCGCAGCCATGCCCATGCCCATCCAGAGCAGGGACAGCTTGTCCTGCGGCTCTAAGCCGTCGAACAGCACGTTGATAAGCGTATCCGCAGCGTGGGCTCCGTCAATGGGGATGCTGTACCGCTCTGCAGCCAGATCGGTGCGGTTCTTCTTTGCCTTTGCCATAAAATAATCAACTCCTTCTGTGGTTGGCACCCACGACCTTGCCCGGCTGGCTGCCGGGTGGTTTCGACCCTTGCCGCAGGGTCATCATCAGGCGGGTTGTGTCCAGAAATCAAAATCGGCCAGAACATACTCCCGATTCTCCGGTGTATCCGGAAGGGTATAACCCGAACGATCGTTCCCGCAAAACACTTCACCAAAGTTATTCACCCCGCACGAAACGCCTGTGCGTGCATCCTGTTTGAAAATTTTCATCGTTCAGACCTCCTTAAACATCTTCACGCCAGCCACGGTGTAGTCAGCCGCCGGGCCCATATAACCGTGAGAAAAAGCAACGACCGGGTGCCATGCGCCATTGTCGTAGACTTGCAGTGCATCGCAATGCGTCTCGGCTTCCGCGCCGTGAATCCACTGGCCAGACCGGCGGCATCCCTTCCAGCGGAACCAGTTGTAATCCCTTATCGGTACAGCATAACTAACGCTGTCCGCATCAGCTACTTCCCGGGTGCGCCTGCCCCGAGCTGCGATCTCGTAAACGTCCATCATCCCTTAGCCCTCCCTTACTCTTTGACTTCGCACACATCGGCCACTTCGTAGAAATCCAGACCGTGCCCGGTCTCGTCGATCAACCGCTGCACTGCCACGTTCCGGGCATCCACCGGGTCGATGGCGTTGACCTCGTAGCAGTCCCAGAACCTATCAGCCGTGTTGTAGACGTACACCTTATAGCGTTTCATGATTCAAACCTCCTTCTCTCAAGCCTGAAATGCCGGGCACACAGTGCCGCGGAAGTGGGTGAGGCGGATCGCGTGCTTCAGCTCCTTCTCGCTCATGCAAGCGGTCTGGAGCTGGCTGACGAACTTGATCGCCCACCACAGTCCCTGCACGGTCTGGCGGTCAAGCACCGCACGGCGCTCAGCGTCGGTCTTTGCGGCGTTGTACCGCTGCAAGGTGCATTCGCAGCTTGCAATGAAGTTGGCCGGAATGTTAATAGAAAGTGCGTTCATGGTTTTGTCCTCCTGTTTGCTTGCGTTTGTTGATTACATGACAAGTATAAGTCATTAAACAACATTTGTCAAGGGTATTTTTGTTGATTTCTTAAACAAAATTCATTGACTTCCATTTTGCGCTGTGTTATAATAAGGTCACGGAGGTGAGCTCCATGACAATCGGCGAACGAGTCAAGGAACTGCGGAAGCAGATTAACTTGACGCAGCAAGCCTTTGCAGACAGACTGAACCTCAAAAGAAATACAGTTGGCAGCTACGAAGTAAACGTAGTGGAACCCAGCGACCGAACGATCTCCGACATCTGCCGTGAGTTCAACGTCAACGAGACGTGGCTGCGGACAGGCGAAGGGGAAATGTTCAACCAGATCACCCAATCGGAAAAGCTTGCAGCGTTCCTCGCCGACATTACGGCGGATGAGGGAGACGACTTCAAGCGTCGGTTTGTGGAGATGCTGGCAGAGCTGGAGCCCGAGGACTGGAAGCTTTTGGAGCGGATGGCTGAAAAGCTGCAAAAAAAAGAGGGAAACCCGTAAGGGTTCCCCTTCTTTTGCTACCTTGATTTATTTTATCAGCCTGCTGGCGTACACCCAGATTAGGCGCAGCTTGCGCGGATCTGCCTTCTCTAGCAGTTTGGTGATTGCGTCAATGTAGCTTTGTCGGTCTGCGGTGTTCATTCTGATTCCTCCTATGTAATGTAAAATTTAATATGTGTGAGGTGGTTCCCGTGATATGGAATGTTGGATTTCGGAAAAATATCACGCGGGTTATCAATGCGGTCTTCAAGAAAAAAGATGATCCCGAAGCCCAAGAGCCGCTGCATTTTGAGCGCCCGAACGCTAAGTGGAGCAAATCACCAGAGCCAGTTGTTTTAATCGATCCTGACACTGGGAAAGAATTTGTGGATTTCCCAGAAGAAACAATACCAGAACGGATACGGAAAGTTTTGGACTCTTTTCTAGTGATAGAGAGGACTTCAGATATCGATGTTCTGTTTTCAAGATATGATATGATTCTTGATACGCTCGATGAGCTCAAGAAGTATGAGAGGATGGGGTTCAAATTTGATTTTAGCCCTACTGAGCTTTATAACATGATGAAGTTTTCTCTTGTTGACCTTTTTGAGGTTGTTGTCGAAAATTCTTATATCAAGCAGCTTGAAAAACTCCTGACTTTGAAAACTCAAAAGGGAAAAGCAGCCTCTATTCAAAAGTGGAAAGATTCTTTTTCGGATGAACGAATTACAAATTCGATGATGGGTTGTGTGATTTTGCGTTTCGACAAAATGCAGAATTTTATAAAATCAAAAGGTGAGGTGTAATCATGGCGAATATCTGCCCCATATGCGGCGGCAAGCTGGGTCTTCTGAACCGTGAGAAAAGCGCGGACGGCTTGATTTGCGCCAGCTGCAGCAACTTTTTCTTTTCAAAATTGGGCATCCGGGCAGCAAAGCAACCGAAAGCTGCCCTTGCGGACTACTGGGCTACACTGGAACAGCGTCGGAAGGTTTTCAAAGAAACCGATTCCATCTATGATGGTGACGCGCTCTTTGTGTCGATTGACAAACCCAACCGGATGTTTTGCATTGGGCACCGCAGTGGTGATAAAGGCCCTCGCATGATCTACAGCTTTGATGAAGTCGCCGGTTATGAATCTGACGCGCCTGACGATCTGACGATGACAGAGACAAAGGGCGGTATTGGCCGTGCCGTGATCGGTGCAACCGTTGCCGGGCCTGTGGGTGCGATCGTGGGCGCTGCCACCGCTAAAACAGAGACCCGCAAGGGCCGCAGTAAAGAGAGCGTGTCTATCCACTTTGCGCTTCCACTAGGCGAAAGCAACTTGCTGACAACGGTTTATCCAGGCGGAATGACTGCGTTTCTCAAGAGTTGCAAAGGCTCTTCAGAACAGCCGCGGGGCACCGCTCCGGCTGCCCCCAGCTCCGCCGATGAACTTTTGAAGTTTAAGCAGCTACTGGATATGGGGGCCATCACGGAAGCGGAGTACAACGCAAAGAAATCTCAGTTGCTTGGCCTGTAAGCCTGTTCACAACCATATTATAAAACTGCTGGTTGTGGTCGTCAATCCCCATTCGTGCACTGCTTTTAGTGGAAAAATCCACAAAAAATGCGTATTTGCAAGATACGCGCGACATGCACGAGCAATGTGCAAAATATGCGCGTTGTTATTCGCGGTTGCAAGGCTGCTGCAAATTTTGCAACAGATCAGCAGCCAGCGCCCCGCCGGGCGTACCGGCTGCGTTGCGCAGGGCTTGCACCTCCGGCAGGGCCTTATCTTGAATGTAAGCGCGAGCAAGGCGCTGCTGCTCCGGGGTCATATCCAAATAGCAGGCCAGCAGGGCACGGGCATGGGTGCGAAAGTGTGACAGATTTTTCATAACTCATTCCTCCCAGGGTGCAGGGGTGTGGTCGGTGCCGGTCAGGATGCTGGCGGGCATTCCGTCGATGATGGTCTTTTCAACTTCTTTGCCGTTTCTTTGCTCAAAATCCATTTTGTTTTCTCCTTTCTTTTGTGCACATCTACGATTTATAATCCAGATTTTACCATGCGCCGTTGGAAAACAAAATACGGATAAAATTTGTCGAATGGCGCAGACTTTTTCTGCGCCATTTTTTGTTAAAAACACACTGGTTTTATGGGGGTGAAAGTATGAGTTATTTTACAGCGAGCCAAATCGGAAAGGCACTTGCAAAAACGCGGGTGTCTGCTGGCCTGAGCCAAGCGGAGATTGCAAGGCGCATCGAAAAAGGAGAGCGCACCGTGCAGAGCTGGGAAAAAGGATGCACCAGCCCGGACAGTGACGAGATCATGGACTGGTGCACGGCGTGTGGGGTGTCGCCCATCACGGTGTTCATGGAGATGACCCACCCGGATCTGTACAAAGTGCCGGATGACGGCAAGGCGGACGATGAGCTAAACGCGGAGTTGCGCCGTATCGTGGTAAAACTGCCGCCGCTGACAAAAAGGCTGCTTCTCTTCATACTGAAAGGCAGTCACGGCAGCAGCCCGCCTGCTGTCATATCGGAGATAGCTGCAAATTTGCACTGCCCGCTCAATAACCGGGTCAGCATATGCGGAACAATCATCGACCAATACAACTTTGCCCAGAGCATGGGATTAGACCCATGCCCGGACGCTCCGCACCCTCCCATTGACGACCTGAAGATCAACTACAAGGCCGGAAGGGCCGCTGCTGAAAATGGCGCATTCGGATATATCGGGCAGAAAAAGGAGTAAGCCATGAAATGCGTGAGACCATGCTGCCGGAAGGAAATCCCGGATGGTGCTTCTTTTTGTCCGTGGTGCGGGAAGAAGCAGCCGGAAGCCGCCCCGCAGCAAAGAAAAAAGCGCCGCCGTCCAAAGGGCAGCGGCAGCGTGTATAAACTGAGCGGGGCACGGGCAAGACCGTATGTGGCGCTTACGGCCTGCAGGGACGTTCTGGGCACGTTTGAAACGGCAGGCGAAGCCGTACAAGCATTAGACGCTTACAACGCCCAGAACACCCCCGCAGCGCGTCTGAAGTGCACCTTTGCGGATGCCTATGCCCAATGGAAAGCGCAGCCCAAATTTGAAAAACTCAGCACAGACATGCAAAAGGGGTACGAGCTGGCCTATGCAAAGGCTGCGCCGCTATACGACCGACAATTGCGGGACTTGAAAGCGGCAGATTATCAACAGGTCATTGACGCAATGGTGGAAAATGGGCTCTCCCGCAGCTCCTGCGAAAAGCAGCGCACACTTTTCAGCCAGATCTGCGAGTGGGCAATGGCGCAGGACATCATAAACAAAAATTACGCCATGCTGCTGCAGCTCCCGGCGGCTACAGGAAAAGCAGAGCGCACCCTGACCGCTCAAGAGATCGAGCGGATCAGCAGCCGACAGAATGACCCGAAATTTGGGCAGACGGCGCAAATCGCAATGGTGCTGCTTTATACCGGTATGCGCATTGACGAACTGCTTTCTATGCGCTGCGAGGATGTGCACCTGAAAGAGCGGTACATGCAGGGCGGTGAAAAGACAGAAGCGGGCAAGAACCGCATCATCCCCATCCTTGATCCCATTTACAAGATCGTTGCCTTTTGGATGCTGGACAGCGGGTGTGAATGGCTGATTCCATCCAAGGCCGGCACAAAGCTGGATAAGCGAAACGTGGCTACAAAGTTCCGGGCGTTGATGCAGGAATGCCATATAGAGGGCGTGCATCCACACACGCTGCGCCATACAGCCAGCAGCAAGATGGTGGAGTGTGGTCTGGAAAAGACCGCGGTGCAGGCCATCTTGGGTCACAAAAATTTCTCCACCACGGCAAACAAGTACGTGTCCCACAACGATCCAGCCTATTTGTTGCAGGAAATGCAGAAGATGAAGTACTGATTTGTTAGATTGTTTGTTAGATTATCACGTTCATTCAGGAGATTTTAAGGCATTTCAAGCAAAAAGAAAAACGCACGGACGATTTGTTTTTATCGTTCGTGCGTTTATTTTTGGAGCTGGTGACAGGAGTTGAACCTGCAACCCACTGATTACAAATCAAGTTTATTTGACGTATTTATGCAAATAATTATTGATTTGTTGGTTTATTGTTAGACTATACACCTCGTGCCACAGCGTTGAATACTATGTAAAAATAGCACATTCTATGCTTTTTTACAAGTCGCTTATCTTCCGCATTACTAGCTCATACTCTTTCGGGTACGCCAGCTTTATTGCCTTCATGTGCTCGTCAAGCACCTGCATCAGACCGCCGAAAGGAACAGAGCTGGCAGCCGCTACAAAGTCGCTTTGCGGTTCCGTTGCTGTGGAGTACGCCGCCGCATAAGTCGCGGGTGGCAATGCCTGGGTCTGCGTTTCAGGCGCGTGTGCTTCCTCCAGCTCGTCCCGCACGGTGCAGAGGGCGGCAAGCTTGTTGACGCTCTGCCAGCTGGTTTCCTCGCACTTGAGCTTGCGGATATGCTCGTTGATCTCGTCAATATCCATGCCTGCCGTCCTCCTTCCTTATGCGTTCCGCAGGATGTCTGCCGCCCGCTTGTAGGCGTCACGCTCTGCACCGGTGGCTTCCTGCATCATGTCCCCGATGTCAGAGATCATGCGCTCACGGCCATCCGCGCGGGAGTAGTGCCCGCGCACATAGTGACGGCCACGGTTGGCGTAGCTGTTGCCCCGGTTGTAACCGTTTCCGGCATCGCGGTTGAAGGATCCGCGCATGTCAGCTTCCCACTCGCCCGCGCGGCTGTACTCGCCGCCTTCGCAGTAATCCTCGATGCGGTGGATGTCCAGAATGATGTCCACGATCTCGCCGATCATCTCAACATCGCCAGGGGACCGGTTCTTTTTGTCGGTCAGCTCCATGAGCTCGTCGCACATCTCATCCTTCAGGTGATTCAGTTTATCCAGCATGACTTTATCTCCTTTCTTATGCTACCCGCTCAACGATCAGATTGTTGTTTGCAATGCTGACAGCCTGCGTACTGGTGTTTTTAACCGCTACGGTCACGCAGCAGCCGCGCGGCACCTCGATGAAAGCAGCCACAAAAACGTTGAAGTAATTTTCGACTGCCGCCGGGGTGACAATGGCGGTCGCACTGGTCAGCGACTCACTGCCGACAGCCAGCGCCACGGAAATGGGTCCCACGGTGCCGCCGGTGGGAATGGCGATATTGCCGCCAAAGCTTACTTTGAAACGGGCCCGGCACTGCCCGCTGGGCAGACCGCGCAAGGTCACAAGGCCGCTTCCCTCACGGTGCACGATACAAGCAGGGGCTTTCACTGCGGTCTCGGTCAGGGGAAGGTTTTCCCCCGCCGCCACGATGACGGTGTTGGAGTTGCTAAATTCAGCCATTTTATCGGCTCCTTTCATAGAAAAACGCCGGGACTTTTGCCCCGGCGCTCTGGTTTGCAAAATCAGCTCAGGGGCTGAACATTTCCCATTTTGGAAAAAGTTGCCGTGATTCGGTTATGCGCAGTTGCCGCAGCCACAGCCGGTCCCACAGCCATAGTAAATGGCGTTGGGGTTGGGCACCTGATAGGCAGGCACGGGAGCTTTCTGCTGCAGAGTCCCGATGATCTGGTTGGTCTGCGCGTTCATCGCGGTGGTCAGGAACGCGCTCTGGCGATCCTGAGAAGCAGCCCGGCGCAGCTCGTTGTTCTCGCTCTGCAGGGTGGCGATCTTATCGTTGGTCAGGAAGTCGAGCACCGCGCGGGTGTTGCTGTTCTGATTCTCGATGATGTCCCGGGTGTTGTTGTTCATGGCGTTCTGCGTTGCGCAGAAGCCCTGCTGCATCTGGTTCCGGGTGTCGCACTCCTGAGTGGCCAGATTGTAGTTAACGCCCTGGATCGCGGTCTGGGTCTTGCAGCAGCAGTCTGCCAGCTGTGTAGCCAGAGCATTCTGACCCTGCATCAGCGCAACGTTGGTGCCGTTGAAGCCCTGCTGCATGGCGTTGGTGACACCGTTCAGGCCCTGCTGCACGCCGTTGAAGCCCTGAAGCATCCCGGTGTTCATGGCATAGAAGCCGTCACACAGGCCGCTTTCCAGCCCGTTCAGCTTGTTCATGACGCTCTGGTTGTCGAAGCCGCGCTGCAGGTCCGCCTGTGTTACGGCGCTGGTCATATAAGGCGAAGCGCCGCCCATGCCGCCGCCCCAGCCAAAGCCGCCCATGCCGCCCCAGCCGAACATGCCGAAGATCAGGAAGAGGACGATCCAGCCCATCCAGTCGCCGCCCCAGCCGTTGAAGCCGTTGCTGTAGCCGTTGGCGGGTTGTACCGGCATGGTCAGAACCGTGCTATCAGAAGAAAGAGACATAGTTTTACTCCTTTACGTTAGATTTTGAAATTTATTCTAAATGCGGCCGCATTTCAGAATCCAAACATGTTTTTCATGCCGTTGAGCATCGGCGCGATCTGCTGCGCCCGCTGCTGAATGGCGTTGAGCTGCTGTTGTGAGAGCTGGCCGGAGGTGAGCATCTGGCTTATCATCTCCTGCGGGTTTTTGCCCTGCATCTGGCCCATAAACTGCTGAAACTGCCCACCAATAGGGTTCTGGGTCTGTCGGCCCATCGAATTAAACAAGCTGCTGCCCATCGCTTAGCCCTCCTTTTCCGGCTTCGGCACTTCTTGCTTTTCCAAAGCCGCCAGCTTTGCCGCCAGCGCGTCAAACTCCTTACGAGTGACATACTCCCCGCTTGCGGCTTGTGCGGCTGCAATCGACGCTTTGGGGCCGCTGGTGCGTTCCTTGTAGTCGTAGATGCGGAGCGGGAACGGCCTTCCGTCCTGCCCCACTTCTTTGATGTAAAAGGTATCGGAATCGGCATCCAGCAAAAGCACACGGCTCCCGTTGGCGACCAGATAGCCTCGGGCTGCCGCTTCACCCTGTACCCAGATAAAGCCGCTGTCAGTCGGTGCGGCCTGCCCCTGCATTGTCGGTATCATGACGGGCTGGGGCTGGTACTGTGCTGCCCTGAGCTGTTCAAGCTGCCCTTGCGGCTGTTGCGGGTAAAACACTTGAGGGTATCCGTTATAAATCGGCATCGTTTTCCTCCTTATACCAGTAGTAGATCGGGCATTCCGCGCCGCTGTCCCAGCTGTCCCACCAGTCGCCGTTGATGACGGCCAGAACGTGGCCGGAGCAGCCCAGTACATACACGCCTTTTGGGTACTCCCGGGCAAAATCTGCCACGGTGTAACAGGCGGAGCAGTCCGCCTCCACCATGCGGCGCTTGTAGCCCTGCTTTTGGAGGTATGCGCCCCATGTGCGGTTGGCGCTGGGCATATCGCCGAGGGCGTAACCAGTGAGCGCAAGGCTGATATAAGCTTGCTCCCAGCTCTGGCCGGTGGCCGCTGCTACCGCCCGAACAGCACAGTCTCCAACGCCGCTCCCGTGGGGGTTGGGGTTAAACTTGTGCCACATGGCGCTCCCCTCCCTTTGCGCCCATAGTACCTTTTCTGCTAAATCCGTGCGTTAAACGAACGTCAAACGAACGCCAAAAAGAAAAAGCGCCCACATGGCACAAAGCCGCGTGAGCGCTCAAGTGTTTGCACGCAACGCGTATAAAGTTTTCAAAAAACCTTGACAATTGCACGCAATGCGTGTATAATAAAAACAGTGAAGGACAAATGCCAAACGGAGGAAATAAATATGAAAAAGTATGATCTGAAAAAAATCATGAAAGACGCTTGGCGCATGATGCGCGCGAACTGTGTTGGCGGCGTTTATCAGGTCTCTTTATCTCAGGCTCTGCATTTTGCTTGGGAAGTGGCAAGACGCGATCTTCGCAAGGCTGAGTGCGTGAAAGAAATCATTTCTTCTGGCAAGTACAATTACATCGCAAAAGAAAAGAATTTGACGAACCGTTTTGATCTCGTTAAAAAAGCCTTTAACGCCTTCCGAGCTGAAGGTGAAAAGCGCCGTATCGCTCTTAGAAATGGAATGATTAGCAAACCCGAGTTAGATGAGTATCTGACCGTTGAAGCCTCTGCTGAGCACAGCGTTCTTGTCGCTCTTAGAAACTCTTGCAAGGAAAATAGCAGCCGCCCTGTCTGGAATGACACTTGGCCGTATGCTCTCGGCCCTCTTCCTGAAGAAGAATTTTGATACCATCATCCTGTGTAAAATAAGGAGGGCATTATGAATAACTTTGAAATTAAAAAGAAAATCGTCCTTGCAGGCAACAGCCGCATTTTTAAGGACTGGGCAGCCCACTCCACCATCACGATGGACGATTTCATCACGGCTCTTGAGTGGCTGTGCGAGGACGCGCTGGACGAAAACGGCAGGCTCACACGGGAGATCGCGCTTGCTCCCGACCGCATCGTAAAGCTGCGCCGTTCCAATGACCGCTTCGGCATGACCGCTTTCTATGAATATCCCCGCGACAACGGAGGCGACGGAGATCTCGGCTCTCTCTGGAGCGGTGAGAGGTTCCCAGACGGCTTTATCCGCAAAATCAGCGTGTCCGCAAAAGACCGCATTTGAAAGGAGAAGACTATGTATACTACTGCTGAACTCTTTATTATGGCTGCCGACCCGGAAGCATCCCGCGAGGTCTTCCTTAACAGTGTTACCCTCAGCATCCCGGACGATGCCGACGGGTGCGTGGATCTGGATGCCGAGAAGGCAAGACTGTCTACCATCTGGGATTTAGCTCATCTTCCAATGCGTGAGCTGGTGGCCCGCACTGGCCTGTCGCAGACTGCTTTTGCAAAGCAGGCGGGCGTCCCGCGGCGCACCGTGCAGGACTGGTGCGGAGAAAAGCGTGCGTGCCCGGCGTATGTCCGCTTTTTGCTGGCTGAGCATTATAATCTTCTGTAAAACAAAAAATCCCCTGCTTTTCCTACAGAACGCCTCGCGTGGCACGCAAGGCTTCAGAAAAGCAGGGGATTCTTACTCAAAAACTTTTGCAATTCCGTCCAGCCGAGCCGAAACCGACTGGCGGCAGTAGTGGACCTGCGCTGCAATGTCCGGCAGTGGGAGCCGCTCAACGTACCGCAGTAAGGCTATCTTACGGTCTACCCTCCCAAGCGGTGCGCTTTTGATGGCTGCGGTCATCTGCTGTCGGTCAAGTCCTTGCAGCGCAGCGGGCAGCACCACACGAGCCGCCGCCACAGGCAGTACCGAGCCAGAAAGGCTGCGGCAGCTGTCCGGCGTTACGCACCATATTGCCAAGCACGGCAAACTGGTGACAAAACGTCACCATTTTGTTGACATTGCCGGGATGGTATGTTTTCGTGAGGCCGCGAAGACGTGCGCAGACCATTTTCGTGAGGTCACGAAATTGCTCTTGTGCGGCGTACATTTTGTTGGTGTCAACAAAATGCTCGTATGCAGTGCCCATGATATCCTCCTTTAGCCGTTTTCAAACGAAATTGATTTGTTTGCCCACATCACGCATTCCTCTAGTTTTGTCATGGCAAGAGACTTTTCACGTCCATCATGGCAAACATCATTGATACATTTTTCAAGTTGTTTTGCACTGTCAAGGACAAACTTCATCCTGTCCTGCTGGAAGCCAGTTACTTTTCTTGAATCGAGCCTACTCATTGCTTTACTCCTTGCTATCCAAAACGGTTACTGCGTACACGTGGAGGCTTTCCAACTTTTCGATAACAGCCGTATAAGTTGCTTCCGTTGCGATGTGTGCAATGCGCTCCAGCTTGTTGTTCTCTTTTGATGCAGCGATAATTTCATCCGCAGATATGCGTTTCATGGATTCGATCAAATCGAGCAAATCTTCGACATTTACTGCGTTCATGTGTTATGCCTCCTTACAGTGTGATTTTCTCAGCGTTCGCCTTGTCTTTCGCATCCAGAGCGTCGTAGTACGCCTGTGCAAGGGCTTCCACCCCTGCAATGTCGTCCTCCGTCAGCAGGCCGCTGTCCAGATGGGTGTACGCCTTGTCCAGCCAGTATGCCACGTCACGTCCGGCAGCGATCTCCCGCTTGATGGAGCGCAAGGTCAGGTCATGACGGGATTTGGATTTAATTGCCATAAGTACCTCCTTATGTGGTAGTCATGGACGCAATGGCGTCCTCAAAATTTTTGACGACGAGATTTACGTCCCGCTGGTAGTCCAACTTGACCCCCGCGCCGTCGCTCGCCTGCACCACCGTGTCAGGGCCGTAAGCGGTGAGGGCTTTGTAGGCGGCGATTTCGTCAGGGGTGAGCGGGGTTTCGATGGGGGTAGCGAGAGCGTAATAGATTTTACCCAGCTGCTTTTTGCAAGACTCGTTGAGCTGGTCAGAAATATTAGCCGCTATCAGATATAGGAATTGACTAGCCTTATTGTAAAACCACGGTAAACTAGTAAACGTACTAATTGCGCGTGCTCCTTCTCCTCCGGACACCAAGGCGATTGGTATTCCTTTTGGTGCAAGATTGGCGTAGACATCAGCTTGTTCAAACTTAACGTTTTCACCGTCAACATCAACCTCGTAAATCCTCTGCACCTTCACCCCTCTCTCCAAGTCCACCTCGTCGCACACCCACTGTTGGCCCGTGCTGTCGGTGTAGTTGCCGCCAGAGGTGACAGGGATGCCGGGCAAGCCGGTTGGGGTGGGAAGGGCGAGAGTTTGCGTTTTGCCTTTCCCATCGCTCAAGGTCACCGTCACGCTCCCGCCGTCACCTGCACTCACAATAGGCACAGGTGCATCTGGCGTGGGTGTGCCGTCCTGCGTGCTCTTACCGTACACGGTCAGGCCGCACAAGGGCGCAGGGAAAGCGTCGTCAACGGAGATAGGGTTGCCCGTCTCAGCGCCAACAAGGACGTTCTGCCGGGCCTTGACTGCGCTGATAGCGTCACCTGTGGCTTTTGCGTCAGCGGCTTCGCCCTCGTGGGTGAGGGTGGTGTCCAGTGCTACGGCAGGGCCGGTCTCACCTTTAGGGCCTTGCGGGCCGGTATCACCTTTTTCGCCCTGTGGCCCCTGTGCACCCTGCGGGCCACGCTCGCCTTGAATGCCCTGTGGGCCCTGCTTGCCCTGTGGGCCAGTGGCACCCGCAGCACCAGTGGCACCCGCAGCACCAGTGGGACCTTGAGGGCCTTGCTCACCCTGCGGGCCGACCGGGCCGATGGGGCCGGTTTCGCCCTTGTCACCCTTCTCGCCTTTGAAGTCACCGCTTGCGATGCCGTCCTTGAGCTCCTGCAAGCTGTCAGCGGCTTCCTGAGCGCTCTGGCTGGCACTGCCCGCACTGGTGGCGGCTTGCTGTGCTGCTGTCTGTGCGTCGGTCTTGGCCTGCTCTGCGGCGGTGGCATCGGTGTGCACGGCATCCACCAGCTGCTGCCATGCAGGAGTGCCCGGTTCCGGCTCTGTGCCGTCCTCCGTGCCGCTGTTGGCGCTGACACGATACCGCAGGTCAGCGCTGGTGACGGTCTTTGTGCCGTCGCTGCCTTCAAAGGTGATGCAACCATTGCCGGGCTGTGCAGTGACGCTGGCGGGCACGTCCACATAGCCGTCCACCACCAGCGAGGATGCCGGGTCTTTGCCGTCCGGAACGTGCCAGAACGCCCGAATAGTCAGCCCTTCCCACTCGCCAGTGGCACTGACGGCAAGGCGGTACACGCCCCGGTTCTTGGTGTAGCCAAAGCGCACCAGCTGCTCATAGCCCGGCACTTTGACGACGCCATTGGATGCGAGAGATACGCTTTGCTCGATCATAAATTACTCCTTGTTGATGGTAGGCTTCTTGTCTGCCAGTGCCTTTTTCATCATGCTGACAGCCTTTTCAATCACACTGTCCAGCACTTCATCGGTGATGAAAGGCTTCAGCCAGTCCGGCAGTGCGCCGCGCAGTGCGGCAAAAACCTGCGCCTTTTTCTTTGCGCCCTGGCCGCTGCCCATGATGCTGTCCTCGGCGATGGTCACGAGCTCCAGCGCCCAGTCCTTGACGTACTGCTTGTAACCCAGCCGGATAGCGCCAACAGCCAGCGCGGCAAAGCCAATGAACATCAGTACCAGTGCGATGGGTGCGGGGATAAAATTAAACATTGCTTCCATGATTTGTTACTCCTTTCAGCAGGTAGTTGTTGATATCGGATTTGCTTTTTTGCATACCTTCGCGGTTGTTGCCGGACAGCTGCGAATCCAAAAGATTTTGCACGCCAACAAGGACGAGACGCATCTCTTCATCGAGGCCGTCAAAGCGGCGCAGGTCTCTTGCAAGGGCCTGTGCGTGCTGAAGCTGTCCCTGTTCCAGCACGCCAAGTCTTTTTTCGAGCGTATCCATTCGCTTGTTCTGCGCATCGTCGGGGGCCTGTGCATTTTTGACGTACTTGTGGATGATGTCCAGCACCTTGTCGATGGTGATGACTGCAGCGCACAGGCTGCCCAAGATGCCCAGCACCCACAGTAAAGCTTCTTTTTCGGTCATTTACCCTCCCGGAGACGGGTCAGACCCTTCTTGCTGATGATACCCGCATAGTCCTTGTAAGCGTGGCTCATGTCCACATTAGTGCTCACGCCCGGCACACGGGCCTTGCTGGTGTACTGCCACATGCCAAAGGGCCAGCTGGGAGCAGGCTTCTTCGTGCGGTATGCCGCCAGCCACACGTCGTAGGGCTTCAGTGCCGCGCCGCCCATGTACAGGAAGGTGCTGCCGAACCACAAGCCGGTGTAGAGCAGAGCGTACACGCCCCAGCTTTCCACCGTGCTCAGCATGTGAGCCGTCAGGTCGGTCAGCGCGGCCTTGCCCAGCGGCTGCTGCGCATCGTCCTCGATGTCCACCGCCACCGGCAGCTCAAAGCTCCGGCCGGTGAGCAGCTTCTTGAAATAGGCCAGCTCCTTGTCGGCCTGCTCCCGGTTGACTGCCTTGAAATAGCCATACACGCCGCAGGGAATGCCCAGCCGCTTGCACTCGGCATAGTTGCGAGCAAACTGCGGGTCAGTGTAGGGCGCACTGGGTCTGCCCGCTGCGCTGTTGCCCATGGCGCGAATCATCACGCCGTCCACCTTCCCGCTTGCCTTGACCTTCTCCCAGTTGATTGCGCCCTGATGCCGGGACACATCCATGATTTCAGCCATAGCGTCCTCCTTACTGCGTGATTTCCTCAAAGCCGCTCTTGATAAGAATCGCCTTGACCTTCTCCTTCAGCAGGCGGGGGCAGCGCTCATACAGAGCCTTTGCATCCTCCATAGTCTCAGCGAACATAATTTCCTGTGCCCACAACTTAGCCATCATACGTACCAACCTTTCTAATTTTTGTGTGATTTTATGCATAAACAATCTCGCTCATTTCAAGCAAGCATTGCTTGAGCATCTCGTTTTCTTTTTGCAGTGCCGCCACCGTGTCCGGCAGCTTCTCCCGGGCTTCGGCCTTTTTGCGTGCTTCTTCCTGCGCGGCCAGCTCTTCGGCGGTGTAGCGGATGTACTTCTGGATGGGCACCTGTTCCACCCATTCCTCCTGCGCCTGAACGCCGGGACGGTCAACGATCTTCTGCACGTCCTTGCCACCGTTTGGATACTCGGTCACGGTCTCCCAGTGCCACTGTTCCTCCACGCCTTCCACGGCGGGGTGCTCCACTGGCTCGGTGTCGTCCACCAGATACCCAAGCGTCAGGTCAGGGTTTTCAATGGCTGCACCGTTCTCGTCAATGATTTTCATGGTTCAAAACCTCCTTTCTCAGGCCACGCGGTGCCAGATGTGCACATAGTAGGCGGCGGGCTGCACGGTGCTGCTGCGTCCGTAGATGGCATTGGACTTGGATGCATCCAGGCTGAACGTATATATCCCAGCATCGCTGTTGTCTGCGCCCGTCGACCCGATCCGGTCGGAAGCAGTGAACGCACCGGATACAGCATTCTTGCCATTGCGTACATTCGCGACAAAAGAGCCTGTGATATTGGGCAGACCCGCCTCAACAGTGGTGCCTGCTGCGTGGGCGTAGGATGCACCCATCAGAACACGATTCTGCGCGATTTCCTGCCATGTACCGCCGAACAGTGCGGCAGGGCTGGTGGGGTCTTCCGAAATCCAAAATTTGATTTTGGCATGGTCTTCTGCCAGAGCGTCTGCAATCAAGGTCTTTACAGCGTCTGCGCTTATCACGCCTTTCAGCGCATCGCCAACAGCCTTTGCGTCAGCCGGAGCGCCCTCGACGCTTAGCGTCTTATCGGTGCTCACGATGGCCGCAGCCCTGTTCGCACTTTCTTCGGCAGAAGCGGCAGAGCTTCCCGCGCTCTTTGCGTCTGCGGACGCTGACCGTTCGCTTTGGGCTGCTTCGGCGGCGGAGGTCCGGGCGGTGCTTTCGCTCTCTGCAGCTGCTGCGGCCTTTTTCGTCGCGGTGTTGGCTGCTCCGGTGGCGGTCTGAGCGGCCTGCAGGGCGGCCTGCTGCTGGTCTGTCACTTCATCGGCGTACTGCTTGACGTACTCCATGCCCTGTGCAATGTCCTCGCGGACTTCCACGCCGCGCTCAGCCTTACGGATTCCCGCAATGGCTTCATCAAAAGTTTTATCCATAAAACACCTCCTGTCTCATTAACCTGACATGTACCCTTTGAGCGATCGACTCAAATCGTAAGCATCGGACGCTTTGCGTGCGCTCAAAGCCTGCAGGTCGCTGATGCTGGAAAACTCAGTGCCAAATGTAAACTCTTTTTTATCCGGAGAATCCAACGGCTCCACAAGCTTGGAACACAGCAACCAGGTATCTACACCATGCGGTGCAGAGAAAATGTGCGTTTGCTTTCCAATTGCAATACGGCTGACATCAATATCAGCGTCTTTCAGATCGACCGCTTTGACTGTCATGCCGTTCAGATAGCGCAGATTTTTGGCGAGTTCTTCCTCTGCCGCATCCAGCAAAGACTGCGGCGTGCTTTCGATGCCTTCAATAAAGATCACTTTTGTGATGATGCCAAAAAGCTTTTGCGCAGCCAGATCGTTTGCGGTTTCTGTAATGGTTTCTCCCCATGAAAAAACAAGCCATGTTATCTTTTTGGCACCTACCGCGATCACCCGCGTGTAGATATCCTCTGCTTTGACGTTGTTGGTCAAATCCAGCAGGTTTGTTCCAAAAGCCACCGTCTGGCTGTTTTTATCGGTGATCGCCTGAAGATAGTCCAGATACCGGCGCGGTTTTCCGTTAGGATCCTCTGCATGGCGCAGCACCAGATATCCGCCGTACTTTTCAACCAGCTCACTCTGCAAGATGTCCCATGTAATGCCGTAGTTTTTTCCATCGCCAAAGCTGTATGTAGGTTCCTTGACATCAAACAAAAAGCGGGGATCCGTCTTGCCGTTGATAGCAAGACTATATTTCCTGTTTTGCTCGGTGATTTTAAAAGTCTTGGATTCAGATGCCTGCTCAACGTTATAAATGGAGTACGTGCCAAAATTCTTGTTGCAAGTACCGCAGACGATTTCGGCTTTTTTCACTTCGACCTTTGCAGCGTACGTTTTGCCCTTTACATAGGCTGCAAACAGACGCACGCGGAAATTGTTGCTTCCAATCCGTGAAATAATGCGACCTTCCGCAATGTGCTCTTCATCGATTTCCCAGCTCAGGCAGGAAGCTTTGTTGATCTCTGTTTCCTCATAGAAAATATTCGTCTTTCCATCCACGGGGTCTACAATTCCCCAATGGTAAATGTAATCTCCATCATTAGAATCGTAGCTGTAACCCACCTGCACGACTTTGATGCCGTCGATATAGGGCACGATCATGGGAATGTCCATTTGCACATTGCCGGGAGTAAAAGCTTTGTATGCATCTACCATTCCGTTGTGGTTATCGCAGATCCATTCCAAAAATTGCGAAAAGCTCACATTTTTTGCAGCGTATGGCGCAATGCCGCTATCATTCAGATACGCAAGCTCCCCTTCGCAGTAGATTTTCTGACGCATCAAAAAATCCTGCTCATGGCTCATAGGACGGCCCTGCCAGATGGAAACGCCGTCCTGTTCCACCTCTACCGTAGTGCGCAGCTTTTGCAGCGTAGAGTGTGCCACATTGCCCAGCGGCATGGTAAACTCAAAAGAGCCAGCTTTACCCACTTCGCGGGTCAGCGTGGGGCTGATGAGCTTTTTCGTGTCGGTAATGTCGCTGATATCGTGGATACAGACCCTAGTTTTCCATGTGTCTACATCCGTCTGCACACCAGCATAAACTTTGTAGCTCATAGGCTTGCCCCCAAATACTTGATACTGATGCTGCAGTCTGCCGATGCAGCAAAAACGAGGGTGCCCACTACGCCATCCGGCATAGTAAGCCCCTCGATATACTGCCAGTCGGTGGACTTGGCCAGAATGCCCACCTCAAAGCCATTGAGAGACACCGCGATGTTTGCGGCGGTCTCGCTGCGCTGGAAGTAGATGCCGGCCGCACGCGGTGCACCGGTGATGGACACCTCTTTGTCCTCGCCCGCCTTGAGCGGGATATTCGTGTAGTTGCGCACGATGTCCGTTTCAAAGTTGAAGTCATCCCACAGCCAGTCGTTGGTGCCGTCGTAGACGCTGCGCTTGAAGGGGTTGCAGGTGCCGGTGATGGTAAAGGCGCTGGAAAGCCGGTCGCGGGATGGTGTGACTTTCCAAAGCCCTTCCCAGTACCACGCCGGGTCTTCATCAAAGCGGCACTGCAGCCACTTGCCATGAATGGCATTGGCAATGGTGCTTTCAATGTAGGGCCACTTGCTTTTTGGCGCGTTGCACAGCAGTTCCATGGTGATGGCGCGCTTTTTATAGTGCACCTTGCCATCGTCCCATGTGGTCAGGTTCAGCAGTGAATCAGATCCGGTGATCTGCACAAGGTATTCTTCCGGTTCTGCCGCGCCGATTTTAGGGCTGCCTACCTTGAGGTACAGCCCCCAATCTTTCAGGGTGTGAAAATTGCCGATTTTTGCCCCCAGAAGCTTTGCCATTACACACCCCTCGCTTTCCGTTCCACTGTCACGCCGATGCGTGCATCTACGTTGGTCGCCATGCGGGTCGACAGCACACCCACCAGTTCACCGGAGTCCATGACTACCTGACCCTTTCCGATGTCAGGCAGATGCTCGTCCAGCATCCCCTCGATGCGTTCCAGAATGCTGGTTTGCCGGTCAACAATGGACTGCTGGCCGGTGACGCGGTACTGCAGGGCCGCACGGGTGGAGAAGGTGCCCAGACTGTCATACATGCCGGTTTTGTCAAAGGGGCTCTGGTAGTGGCTGACAGGCTTCTGATTATTCTTCTTGTCCATCCACATGGCAAGGCCGATGCCGCCAGCGACTGCGCCCACGCCCAGGATCAGGGCAAGAATAGGATTTGCTGCAACGAAAGACACAATAGTGCCAAGCGCAGACGTGATGCCACCTGCCATGCCGGAAAAGCTCTGGACGATGTTGCCTAGTGCTCCGCCCACGCCGCCGGACTTTGCAAGACCGTCGATGATCTCGCCAAAAGCCTTGACCGAATTGGTCACACCGTCGATATCGGATTTTACCCCGCCGTCAGAAAAAAGCTTCTGGAAGATATCAAATGCCTTTCCGATGCCACCGCTGAAGTAGCCCTCATTGACCGCGGTCAGTGCGTCCGTAAGCCACTTAGAGATCACGTCACGCTGTCCCTGCGACACTTCGCCCCAGATCAGATTGACAAAATCCAGCCCAAGACTTGCCCAGTCGCCGTTTTTGGCGTCTTTGAAGGTGTTCTTTACCAGCCCGAAAATGCCCTTATCCAGATGGCCGGAAGCCTCGCTCAGCTGCTGGTCAATGCGGTTCTGGGTGCCCTTCACGCTCTTGTCGATAAGAGTAGAGGTCTCCGTCACCTTGTCTTGAACGCCGTCGATGTAGGTGATGATCTTCTCGTAGGTCTCCGCGCCGTTCTCGCCGATGCGCTGGCCAGTCTCTGTGACGGTCTTCTTGATATGCTCGCTGTCGTCCGCGTACTTTTCCACCGCCTGCTGCACCTTTGTGGTGATGCCGTCAACGGTGGTTTCAGAAATGTTGGTAAAGGTGCCCAGCAGCGTTTTTGACATGTCATCATAGGTCTTTGTGACCTTTGTGACCGTGCCGTTGACTTTGGTCTCGACCTGCTTAAAGGTCGTGGCAACACCGTTCACCATCTCTTTTCCGGTCGTGGTGGTGGTCTCGGTGATGCGGTCTTTGATCTTGCCCGCGCTGTCCTTGACCTTCTCGGTAAGGGTCTGGATGCTGGTGGTCACAGTTCCCAGCGCATTCTGCGCGGTGGTTGTAGCCGTGCTGGAGATGGACGAAATGACCGTTTCGGTAGTGGACTTGGAGCCGGAGGAGCCGGATCTTTTTCTAGTTGAAGGACCAGACGGGCTGGTTGTAATGGAGCTGCCGCCGTTGCCGCTGGCTGCCGCCAGCTCCGCCTGACGTTCAGACCAGCTTTTGTTGCTGATGCCAACGCCATTCAGAGCATTTTGCCGTAAACGGTTTTTGTTGCTCTTCCGGTTATTTGCATCCGCGTACTCTTCGTAGGTATCAAAGTCAGCCGTGGCAGCTTTTCCGAGAAAACGGTTGAGCTTGTAGCTCAGCTGATCCAGCCATGTGGTGGCTTTGCTCGCGAAGTCCTTGAGAGCGTTTTTTGCCGTGTTGATAGGCTCCGTCAGGCCGGTGATCGCGCCTGCGAGACCAATCCAGCCGTCCGTTTTGTAAGCTTCCTGTGCTGCGACGAGCATGTCGTTCAGATTGCCGATTACAACGCCGAAGCCGCTGGATAAATCGCCGGTCAGCAATCCTGCCAGCTGGCTCACGTTATCTTTCAACGTGGATACCCGGCCATTCATGGTCTGGCTCTGGGTGTCCATGCTGTTGTAGTAACGCCCACCCTCTTCAGATGCGGCCTGCAAAGCCTGCGTCAGCAGATCATAACTGATGGTCATGTTCTGCACTTCGGCGGTACTTTTTCCCGTGTAGTCGGCAAGAATGCCGTACACGTCGATGCCGGCATAAGCAAACTGCTTGATATCGGCCGCGGTAGCCTTGCCGGTGTTGGCGATCTGCTGCAAGTTCTGGGACATACGGTTCAGCTCGTCGTTGCCGCCACCGGTCGCGGAGACCGCGTCGCCCAGTGCCATGATGGTACTGCGGGCATAGGAAGCGTTCTCGCCTGCAGAGATCAAGTACTGGTTCGCCTTTGTCAGTGACTCGACATCAAACGGGGTTTTTGCCGCGTCTTCCTGGATCTGGCTCATGACCTGCTGGGCGGCTTCCGCGCTGCCCAGCATATTGGTAAAGCCGGTGGTGTATTTCTCGATCTGGGCGTTGTACTCGATGCCGGAAGAGATGAACCCCTCTGCGGCGCTGAGTGCAGCGGAGCCGAGCTTCGAGAAAATGCCCGCCATGACCGTGCCCTGCGCAATGGCACCGGCCAGAGACTTGCTGGACGCTTTATCCGTGGAGCTGGCAAAGCCATCCATGCCGTTGTTTGCGGCTTTCAGCGCGGTCGTGGTTGCCCTGAGCTGTGCTTCTGCCTGCGCCAACATGGTCTTGAGGTTTTTGGTCTCAGAGGACGCTTTGCCGGTCTTGCCCACTGACTCGTTGTAACGTCTGGTCAGCTCCACTACGGCCTTTGCGGCCTTGCTGTACTCTCCTGACAGCGAAGAAACGGTCTTTTTCGTCTCGGATTGCACATTCTGAATGCCCTGCCGGTAGGCGCTGTCGTCCAGCCCGAGGGTGGCGCTCAATTCAAAAATTTTCAGGCTTCATCACCCCCGTTCAAGCCATTTTTAATGCGTGCTATCACTTCATCAGCGGACGGCTGCGGCGGCTGTGGGCGGTTTTCCACAAGCCCGGCCACCATGTCGTACCACCGCTCTTCCGCGCCTATAAGGTGCGCCAGAGCGTCCGTCATGTACGCCTGATAGCTGAGCGTGATGCGCTCTTGCCGCAAAGCGTTCAGGCAGTGCTGCAAAATGTACGGCCTGCCAAACAGCCGCAGCGCGTCCGGGCTGATGGAAGAAATCAGGCGTCTGTACCCGCCAGCACCAACGGCAGACACCAGAGCAAAAAATCCAGCACATCATCGTTGTTCAGCAGTTCTTTCACCGCGCGCATCTTCTTGAACGGGCCGATGTTTTCAACCACCCCGTTTTCATCCACGTCCGGCTCATAGAGTAGCGGAAGCAGCTTTGCGGTAGCAGCGGCATTGTCGAACAGCAAGCTTTTTGCCATAGCCTGAATGTTCTTTTTTGCCTGCTCCTTCTTCTTCTGCTCCAGCTCATCTGGCGTTTCATCGCCGGTCAGGACTGGCAGAACTTTGCGCAGCTCCATGATCTTGGATTTTTCCAAGACCTCCTCTGCCACATCGGCGATCTGCCAGCAGTGGCGCAGGAACTCTTCATCGGGCAGCTCTGTCAAAAATTTCATGCGGTTTCCTCCTTATGCTGCGGCCTTGGGGCTGTAGTACCACTCCATAGGCACGGTGTCGTCACCCATACGGGGGCAGCCAGTCAGGGTGACGGACAGATTGCCCTTGCCCTTGTCGGTTGTCTTGAGAGACAGGCCGCCGGTGGAGAGTGCGTTCATCAGCCTGACGGCCACAAAGCCGCCGTCGATGGTATCGCCCACCCACCAGATGTCCTTGAAGTCGCCGGTGCTGGCGGTGGAATCCAGCGTCATGCGGGGCGTGACTTTCTTGTCGCTCACATCCGCAGCGCCCAGCGCCAGCTTGATGACGTCCGTTGTGACGTTCAGGGCCGTAAAGGCCAGCGTGCAGTCGTAGTCCTCAATCTGCATCAGCTCTGCGGTGTTTTTCTGGCAGTTGTCCACATCATCGCCAAGGTCGGTGATGTTGGGCTTGCACTCTGCCGTCACGCCGCCGGAGGTGGCGCAGATGATGTCTGCGTCCTGGATCTCGGTCGTGCCGGACGGGTCAAATTTGTTCAGCACGACACCGGCATTGATCTGCATGGACTCGAATGCTTTTGCGCTGATCTTGGTAAACTTTCTTGCCATATTGCTCCTTACTCGCAAAATTGCGTGATTTCAAAATTGAGATATTCGCACAGATACCCTTCGGGCGGGTTGTCAAGAGGCTGTGCCCATGGGGTGCCTTTTTGCAAAAGAATAGCGCCGCCCTCGCAGGAAAGCGTTGTGCTGTCCTCGAGAGCCGCGCTGATCGTATCCTCGGTTTGCAGGATGGGGGCTCTGCCGCCCTTACTGGGGTACCACAGCCGGGCGTGGAAGGATGCCGTTTCATTCCACCCGCCGGGGATGGTGGGCTTGTAGGTCAGATAGGGCAGTGAAGCGGCAGGAGGGATGTTATCTTCCAGATAGCCCGGGATTCCAAAGCCGTTGAAAAACGTGTTCAGTGCCCGGTTGATGCTCTCAGACGGCCCCATTACGGCAGCACCGCCTTTTTGCACTTGACGGCCCGCAGCCCCATGCCGGATTCCGGCGGGGCTTTGCTTTCGTCTGCTGTGCTGGTGATCTGGAAGGTCTGCCCGTCGCTCACCCGCTTGATGTAGTCCGGGAAAGCCAGCGGCACACCGGTGTTGACCAGCAGGGTATAGGTGGATGCCGTGTCGGCCTGCTCTGCCACCTGAGCTTCCACGGTGGTGTCGTGGCGCTCCACGGCCTCAAACTCGGGGCCGTCCTTCCAGCCGGAAACAAAGCCGCCCACGCCGTCCGGCTCATAGCTGCGGGTCTGAAAACGGTATTTTTGGGTAAAGCTCTGCATCACGGTGGATGCAGTGAACGCGTTGACCATGTCACATCTTCCTCCACTGATTGATCTCGGATTTATAGCGGGTCTTGCCGTCTGCAGGCAGACCGTCCGTGCCTGTAGCCATCGTGCCGGACCACCCGGCAAAGGACTGGGACACATACACGCCGCCGGACGGGAGTGCCTTGTCGTATGCGTCGATTTTTTCAGCCAGCGCCACGAAGTCAGGCGGCACGCGCATGGGCTGCACCGTGCCGGTGAAGGTCTCGGCGGTCAGGTCACCGTCCCCGGCCTTGTGCACGCCGTCATTGAAGATGGATCCGCACACGAGGAAATACTGTCCCGGCACTACCCCGACGGGCACAGTGTCCGGCTCAAAGGCAAACTCCCCGGCAATGGGGTCGTCCGCCCGGTCAAAAAAATTGTGCGTGTAAACGCACAGCTCTGGGACGGTCATTGGATGCCTCCTACTCAAAAAGGGCGATTACTCGCCCGGAGTGATAGTCTGGACAGAGATGCCGTCCAGGTACTCAGCAAACAGGGTCACGCCGGTGATGGCGAAGCTCTCAGAGACGGCGGTGGTGTAGTTGCCCTGGGTGTGGAAGCCAATCAGGTTGCTGGCCTCGCCTGCGGTGGTGTACACCAGCCCAGCCTTGGCGTAGTCGCTGTCGGAGGGGTCAACGTAGTACATCACGATGTTGTCCACGGGGGTGGCGATGACCTTGCCCTTTGCGATCTCGCCGTCAGACAGCAGGAAGATGGTGTTGTAACCCATGAAATCCTTGATGTACTGGAAGCCGTACTGGTTCTGGATGGTGATCTGGGCGGTGCCCAGGTACTCCGCCACGTCCAGGACGTTGGCAAAGCCCACAACGCCGGTAACGGTGCGGTGCATATTCTTGAACTTGTTCTCCACACTGCCCTTTGCCATGGCCAGAGCCATCTGGAAGGTCTTGGGGGTGCCTTTCAGGCTGCCGGTGTTCAGGTACTTGTAGAACTTGTCCGTGACCTTTGCGGTCAGGTCGAACAGGAACTCGTCATCGGTCTTCTGCACGGCCACATCATAGCCATAGTTCTGGATTGCCTCCAGGGAGACGGCCTTGGCGTACTTTTCGATTGTGATCTTGCCGTAGTCCTTCTCCTTGACGGTGTACTGGCTGTAGGGAATCTCCTCGCCCTCTGCCACGGTGCCGCTCTGCAGGGTGCCCTGGGCGTACTTGCTTTTCAGCACGGTGCCGGGCTGCATCCGGATGGGACGCATGATGCCCATGATCTCCCGCAGGTGCTCCCAGTTGCGCTGGAAGCGTGTCACAAAGTCGATTTCCCGGGGGTTGACGGTGATCTCGGTAGTGGTGATCAGATTGGTCTTTGCTGCCATGTGTTAGTCCTTTCCGCCGCCTGTAAACAGGTCGGCATTTGCTGCAATCGCGGCCTGGCGTTCGCCAGCGTCCTTGATTGCAAAAATTTGGTCTTTGGTCATTTTGGAGCCGGTGTTGGTGGGCGGGGTGTCCACCTTTGCGCCGGTGGTAGTCGTGGTGCCTACGAAGTCGCTCCAATCAGCTTTCAGGCTGTCAGTGTGCTTCTTGGCGTCCTTGACCTCGCCCTTATCATCCAGCTCCAGCTTGTCGATATCCTCGCCGGACAGCCGCACGACCCGATCTGCATACTTGTCCAGCACCCCGGCGGACTTCAGCAGCTCCCGGAACTTGGCTTCCTTGGCTGCGTGGGCGTCTTTCTGGGTCTGCTGGGCCTTGTAGTCGGTCAGCGCCTTTTCAGCGGCTTCCTTGCCGCCGTTGGCTGCATCACGGTCTTTCTCGGCCTGTGTGCGGGCTGCTTTTTCTTCATCCAGCTGGTTTCTGAGTCCGTCCGTCTCCTTGTGCAGGGCGTCCAGAATGGCTTCGACCTTGTCATCGTTGGAGGTTTCGGGGTTCTCCAGAATCGTGCGGATGTCAGCTCTTTTGAGTGCCATGTAATAGTCCTTTCTGCCCTTGCTCGGGCTGCCATGCTTGGCAATAAGTTATTTGCCGGACGTGCTGCCGGTGTGGTGCCGCCTGCGGGGCTTGAACCCACGGCCCCCGGATTACAAATCCGGTGCTCTGCCAACCTGAGCTAAAGCGGCACAAAAAACGGCTGACGCTGTGCGCCAACCGCTGAGTATTAAATTTTACGGCCTTGTTTCCACACTGGGCAGGATGTCGGTGTGGAAATAGAGCTTGTAGTGGTAGGGGTCGGTATGGGTGCCGGTGATGTCCTCCACCACATACATGGTGTAGTCGTTCAGGTAGATGTAATTCTTGCGGTAGGTGTCCGGGCCGATTTTTACAGTGCAGACCAGCTCGTTGTTCGAGTTGTTGGAAATGGACATATAGCCCTCGGCCTCCATGATGACCTTGTCCGTGCGGGCGTTGTAGACGGTGATCTTGCGTTCGCTCTCAAAATAGTCGGCCTGCTTTGAGATGTTGGCGTTCGCCTTGTCTGCCTCAGAGCAGCCGCATAGAAGCAACACTGCCAAAAGCGTAATTGCTGCAAAAAACTTTTTCATGTTTATTCTCCTTTGCGAAAATCCAAGCATTCTTTGATAACAGCTACCTCTTCTTTGCTGAATATCGGCTTATCCGCGTAAACCGATACCGTTATCTCAACCTTTGCTCTACCCTCGCCATAAACCAAATCGCAAAGGGCTTGCAAGTTTTTAGTGGCTTCTTTTCCTTCCTCTAAAAACTTTTTCCTCAGCACTTCTTTTTCTCCGCAGCTCTCGATTGTTAAGAGCTTCTTTTTGGTTTCCTCAATATCTTTTTCTGCCTGTTCTGCAATAGCAAGTCCTCTTTCTTTGAGAAAACAATGCATTGTGAGCAAATCTTCAAGTCTCTCTTTTTCTGTCATGTTATTCTCCCTTCTCCGCTTCTTCCACGGCGATCTCTCGCAGCTCGTCAATGTGTTCTTCCACCGCCGGGCGGAGGAACGGACGGGGTGCCATGCCCCGGGTAAAGTGCCACTTGCCGTTGAAGTCCTTCCAGACCCACGGCGTTTTGCGCCCGTTGCCGTTTGTGGCGTGAACGCCCGTGCCCAGCTCCACATAGACGCTGTAAAACAGGTTGCTGCCGATAGTCACGGTCTTTTTTGCGAGGTCGAGGGCAAAGGTCAGGCTCTGCTTGAGCGCACCGCCCACATAGCCCTCAATGCCCGTGCTGTCTGCCGTGCCAGTAGGCACAAGCAGCTGGGCGTAGTCCTGTACCTTCATGCCCCAGATGGTCAGCACCCGCTCTGCCCAAGAGTCCAGAGCTTCATGCAGCTGCGGGGTGTTGTCGGTGAATTTGATGTTGTAGTTAAAGTTCACGGCTTATCCCTCGGTTCTCGCTTTTTCTTTAAGATGCGACCGCACTCAGGGCAGAAATTCAGCTGTCCGGCACGATGCGTTACCGTACCGCACACGCCTGCGCCTTTCCTGTGCGTTTTTGTGATAAGACTGACTTGAAACGTGGTGTAAAGGTCGTTTTCCCCTTTGGGGGAATTTTTCTTCCACCACGCAAGCCTCTCGCAAAATTTGCAAGGCTTCTTCTCATCCATGCTTTGCAGCCTCCTTTCTGCGTTTTCGCTCTTCTGCCCACCACATTTGCTCTTTTTCCTTTCCGCCCTTGGATTTATACCACTCGGTGTAATCCATGACGGGGGCGGTCTCTTTGGTCACATTGTCCCGCTGCATGGCGTTCTGCCGGGGGTACTTGCCCAGTGCAGAGGACAGCACACAGCGGCAGTGGTAAACCATCTCCGGGGCTGCGTTGGGGTCTCCGGGGCGCTGAATCTCGTAGCCCATGACCTTGAACGGCTCGTCAAGCTCTGCCGTCTGCTGGTCAAGCAGGCGGTGCATCTCACGGGTGCGGTAGTCGTGGGTGGAGTTCCACCGCTTTTTGACCTCGATGCCCAAAGCCTGGGCGTTGCGCATCTGCTGCAAAGCTCCGGCGTTCTGGGCACTGGTAAGGGCCGTGATGGCGTTGTTCATAGCCCAGTGGATCTCTGTATCAGCCATACCGTTGACGGCCTGCACGGCGATGTCGTGGACGCTCTTGCCCTGCACGATGCCCTGCATGACGTAGCGGTTGAACACCCGGGCGTCATAGGTTCGGTTGCTCTCGCTCTTGATGCGCTTGTTGGGCACCATGCGGGGGTTCTCCTTCAGCAGGAGCTTGACTGCTTCGGTGTTGTACAGGGTCAGCCCGAACGTCACGCCTGCGGCCTGTTCCAGCTCGTAGAACGTCCAGTTTGCGCCAAAGGAAAAAATATTGTATTGCTCGTCCCGGGCAAGCTTGTAGGCCGTCTCTTGGGCTGTGGTGCAGGTCTTGGTGATGCCGTCCAGCTTGGCGTGCATCAAATCGGATTGAAACACCTGATTTTGTAGCCAGATGCGGTAGTCTTCCTCGGTGATCTCGCCTGCGTCCAGCTGCGCCCGCTTGCGCTCGTCCAGCGCTTTGTACTTGGCTAAAAACTCGGTCAGCTGCTCCTGCATCTCCCGGCGGGCAGTGCCGTACACCCGGAGGATACGGCGGCGCAGGCGGTTCAGCTGGCGGGTAGAGATGCGGTCACGGTCGGTCATAAGCCAATCGCCTGCACAACGGCCAGAAAGCACCCAGCCACAATGGCAAAATCAGCGACAAAAAGCATCACATCAATCAATCTTCCCAGAGGATCATAAAGAGGATCATAAATTTTGCTGTTTTTTTTCATCGGTGTCTTCCTCCTCGTCGTCCACGGTCTCCCGTGTTGCGCTCTCAGCCATCAGCGCGGCCTTGGCTTGCTCCTTTTGTTCCGGGGTCAGATTGGGCAGCAAATCGATTGCCATGTCCTGCCCGATGATCGGTGCCTCAGAAATCACCGTTGCGACCTGCTCAGCCGTGTTGGTGATCTTGCTTCGGTTGAATGCCGGCATAGCGTTGTCAAAGCCAGCCAGTGCGCAGATCTGCCGGATGAACGGCTTGACCTGAGCCTCGAAGTCGTCCGCGTTCTGGTTCAGCGGTTCATAGGCCGCATCCAGATGGTCGTTGGTGCTGTCCGCGCTGACACAATGCACGTCCAGCCCGCCGAAGTCCTCATACACCCGGGTGTGGAGCAGCTCCAAAAGAGCCTGCCGGGCCGTCACAGGAATCTCGGTGGTGTAGGGGGTGATCTTACCGCCCTCGCTGGTGTCTGCGCCTGCAATGTGGTACAAATTCAGCTTGACGAGGAACTCCTGCAGCTCGTCATCGGTCATGCCGTTGAAGTTCTCACACAGCCAGTAGATCTGCGAAAAGTCCTGCAAGTCATTGCAGAAGCCGGACATCACCAGATCTGTGTTGTCAATGTAGGCTTTCAGGCCCACAAGGGTGCTCTGGTGCAGGTCGGAGCCCCACAGCGGCACAATGGGAAGAGCGCTGTAGTTTTCGCCCTCCACGCTTTCCAGCCCGCCGCCGGGTGTGGTGACTGTCACGCTCTTGTATGCCTGCTTCGGCGTTGTCTCCTGCATCACATTGCCGATTTTGCTTTCCGTGTACTCAGTGAAGCCGTCCAGCTCGTACAGGATGTAGTGCATATCCGTGTCCGGGTTCAGCCTCCAGAAGCGCACGCCTGCCTGCAAAAGGCCCGTCTTTTCATCGTACAGGGGAGCGAACTCTGTCAGCTTGAAAACCACCAAATGGTCGCTGTTCCAGAATCCGAAGCTCTCACCGTGGATCAGGGCGAAATATCCGGCCTTCTGGATCTGCTCGTCAAAGTTCTGCCCCAGCCTGTCCTTGTCCACGCCATCGTCCGCAAAGACTACGCCGTTGCCGAGGGAGTAGGTCGCCCGCTGCTTGTTGAGCCGCCGGAAAAGATTGCTCTTGACCATATCGGGGTGCAGGACATCCTGCTTTGTGTTTTTGGACAGGCGTTTCAGCATCAAAGCGTAAGCCTGCGCGAAGCGCTCAGCTCCCGGGTTTTTCTGGGCATCGTACAGGTCTGCGTCCAGCGCCATCTTGTACGGTCCGGAACTGCAGTGCTGCTGCACGAACCGCCGGATGAAATCAGGCTGTTCCCCGGCGGCTTGCGCCTGCTGAAAGGTCTGGAATGTGTATACAGTGCTCAAAATCAATTCCTCAGTTTTACAAGGCGCTTTGTGCGCACGAAATAGCGGATAGCGTCCATGCAGTGGTCGTTGACCTTCAGCACGGTGTCGTCTTTATCTGGATCCCAAGCGTACACGCCAAACTCTTCCAGCGTGTGCTTGCAGTCTTTGTAGATCTTCAACCGCCCGGTCTGCAGCATGGTCTGCACGTCCAGAATGCCGCTCAGAACGTCGTTGTTTGCGGGGGTCTGGGTAAAGCCGTTCTTGCGCAGCTCTGTAATCAGGGGCAGGGCAGAGGGGTCAACGATGATCCTCTCCGGCTTGAGACCATTCAGCCACGCCTTGAGGTCTGTGACGTACTCGCCCACGGTCTTTTGCCGCTTCTGTTCGCGGCCGCTGTAGTAGTACTCCCGGGTGACGATCCAGCAGTCTGCATCTGCCTGCTTCTGGAGCAGCAAAAAAACCGTTGCGTTCTGGGTGCCAAAGTCGCACGCCACATAGGCGCTCTTTGGTGACAGCTCCGGCAGCTCATCAACGACGTGCTTCTTGCGGTCGAACATGTCATAAACAAGACCCTCGGCCACCGTCCACAGGCCCAGAATGAAACGCTGATAAAAAACGCCGCTGTACTGGCTGCGGTATCTGGCTTTGATGTCCTCGGAAAGTGACAGGTTGTCGTCCATCGTGAAATGGAGATACATCACCTTTCGGGAACGGCATTTCCGCACCCACTCGAGATAAAACCAGTGCTGTGGGCTGCCCGGGTTGCAGTTGAACCAGAACTTTGACCCGGTGACAGAGCAACGGGCTGTGGCCTGATTGACGAAGCTCTGGGGCATCAGAGCCACCTCGTCGAAGAATACCCCGGCAAGGGTGATGCCCTGGATCAGGTCCTGACTGCTTTCGTCCTTGCCGCCAAAAAAGTAAAACTCGTTAGCTTTGCCGCCCTTGCTGACGGTCATGCAGTTTTCTGCCCGATGCTCCTTGACGTTGTAGCCACGGGCTGCAAGCTGTTGCTTGAGCGTCCCCAGCACGTTGCGCCGGAAGCTGGCAATGGTCTTGCCACACATGGCAAACTGCTGGCCGCTGTAGCAAGTCATAGCCCACTGGACGAAAGAAAAGCTCATGGCAAAGGTCTTGCCCGAGCGGATAGCTCCATCGGCAATGATGCCGTTGTAGCCGCTGTATGTGCTCTGCGGTGTCCACCAGCTCAAGACCTGCTTTTGCCGCTGGCTGAGGGCTTTCCAACGAAAACCGTTACTTTTCCGCATGGTCGTCCTCTTCCTCCGGCAGCATCTCCACGTCATCCGGCGGGCTGATGTCTGCGGCAGCGCTCAGAGCCTCAAGCAGGCCATCGTCCGGGGCTTCTATGCCGCTCTGGTCTCCCAGCACAGCAAACTTGTCCACGATGGTGCCAAACGCCGTGGACAGCTGCGGCAGCGTTGCCTCTGCGATCTTGTCAGGGTCTGCCATCGCCTGAAGGTACAGCCCGAGAAGATCCTGTGCTTCCCCGCGCTTGCTACCTAAGTAGGAAAGCATGTCCTGCGTGTTCTGCTCTTTTTTTAAGGCGCACAAATCCGCGCACTTGGGATTATCTTTCACGATTTTCCGCACGGTGCTTTCTGCCACGTCGTTCAGCTTTGCGGTTCTGGCGTAGCTCTGCAGCTGCACATAGTCAGCGATGATCTTCTTTTTTTGTCTGTCTGTCAGCCGCTTCGCGCTCACCGCCACCACCTCTCTAAACCCATGCAAAAGAAAAACCGCCCGGAAATCCGAACGGTCAAAATATCGAATGTGCCGCCAGCCGGATTTGAACCAGCACCCACGGAATGGATGTGCGCAGTGGTTGGCTGTGCAGTGATGTTCCCGTGGTGTCACCAACGTTGTCCCGCCTTAAATGGGCGGCGCTCTGCCAGTTGAGCTATGACGGCATATAAGCAGCACCCGTGCATTCAGTTCGTTGGACATGCGTCAAACGGTGGGCGCTGCTGCATCCGGAACTTTCGCGGCCGGATGCCCCGCTGTTGCGCGGCCCCCTCATAGGGCACGCAAGCACTCCCGGCAGGGCTCGAACCTGCAACATGCGGTTTTGGAGACCGCTGCTCTACCACTTGAGCTACCGGAGTATAAAAGCCGCCCTTGGAATCGAACCAGCCGTGTCTACACACACGCGCCGCGCTCCAAACTGCGCTCAGGCGGCCATATAAAAACAGCTCCGGTTCTCCGCCGGGGCTGTTGGTTGGCGCACATCCTGTCAGGAAAGCTACACCTTGGCAAGGATTCTAAGGTCTTTTCTTGGCACGGGAGGTTGCACGTGCGGCCTTGCGGGTTGTCTAGTCCATGCGCCATACGGTGCGATACGGCGGAATCGAACCGCCTCCTGTCTCTCATGAGCGGCAGGCTGCCTTTGTTTCAGTGTATCGCATAGAAGCAGCGCGAAACGTGAAGAGAGAGCAAAAACCTGCAAGCTTGAAAGGAGGAAGAGGAAAATGCCAAGAAGGGACACGTTTCGGAGGCTGCGTGGCAAGCGTCTCACCGCTTTCGGCGGTTCCGCTTATACCAATTTTACCACATCTCACATGTAACAACAATAACGACAACATGTAAGAAAATTACATAAATTGATGCCAAATCTGCGCAAGCTGCTTGCATCCATCCCGCACATACAAAGAAACGCGGTTTTCGTTTGGCAGGCCAAGACTGCGGGCCACGACGACCTGCTTTTGGTTCTGGACGTAGTAGCCATACAAGCATGCCTGCATCATGTCACTGCTTTTGGTGCCCGCAATGTACTTGATTCGGCGCTTTGCTTCCATCCGCAAAACTTCGAGCTCGGATTGTAGCTCTTGTATCTTGCGCTCGTTTTCGTCTGTTTCTTCGGCACAAAGCCCGATTTTGTCTCCGTGCCCGGATCCGCCGGGCATTCCGGTCATGCTGGCGGTGCACTTCGTGGCCTTGTCATGCGCCTGCCGGATGTCCAGCTGGATACGGTCAATTCGGTCATCCATGGTCCGAAGCTGCTTAAACCACGACTTGACGGCGTGGTAGTCCACGCCGCTGTCAGGCTTTGGTGTGTCGGTGTCAGGTGTCCATGTGCGGGTCATTGTTTTCCTCCTTGCTAGCGAAAATCTCAAAAGTGACTTTTAGCTTCCTGTTTCCGATAACGCCCCACACCTTTTCGAGCTTTGTTTTGTCTGAATTTCCCATTTCAGTAATAAAATGAGTCAGAACAGCGGAAACTGCTTCGTCGGTCACATCAGACTTGCTTTTCCATAACTGCAATCCATCTTTCCGCTGCTTCATCATCGTTCCGGCATAGATGGTTCCAAATAGCCCACATCCAACATGATATTCAGCCATTTTCGTCCTCCATTTCTTCAATCTCAATTTCCACCCGGGGTTTCTCCCGGTCAAGCCCCACCCGGCTGCCATCGTGGGCGGCAACGATGTGGCTGTTGTCGTCCTCCAGCACGCGGGCTTTTACCAGAATGTCCGTTGTAGCCTCGATGAGGTTTGCCAGATCGACCCGGCGGGCGGTCTTCATGTAGTACACGCACCGCACATTCACACGGGCAGAGATGGGGCTGCGCGGCCTGTTGATTTGCCGCAGGCAGTCCGTCTCATAATCCACATAAACCTTGCTGGGGGCCACGAACGGGGTCCCGGAGCGTGTGCGGAGAATGCGTGCAGAATTTTTCTTGGTGCGGGGTTCGCCGTAGAGGGTCAGGTGCATCTCCAATCACTTCTCCATCTTTGCGCCACAATGCCAGCAAAAAGCGGCGTGTTCGGCAATATAGCTGGTTTCCATCCCAATAAAGCCCCTGCACCTGCTGCAAAATACTCCATCCTCAGTTTCAGGCACGGTGCCATGAAAGATGTGAGCCGTAGGCCGCAGGGTTTCCGGGTCAACAGCAGGGGCCTTAATCAGGTCATCGGCAAGCCCGGAAATGAGGTTCGCAACGCCTTCCTTGACAACGCCCACGTTGTAGTCGAGATGATTCCTGGAGGCCATCAAGGTTTTGGCCTCCTCCAGATTCTTCTTCGCCACATCGTTCCATCCGTTGACGATGGGCACTACATTAACTAACCGTATGTCGCTCATAGTTTTCCTCCTGTAAAATCATCTACGGTCATCTGCACGGCCTGTTCCGGCACATCTTCCCAGCCGATTCCGATTCACCCCCCCACTGTTCAGCCATTGCTTTTGCAACGCCCGGCGCGGTTTTGCTTCTGGCTTTTGCCCGGCCCTCTTGGCCGTTTTGTGTTCCGCGTATGCCTTCGCACCAGCTGATTTTCTTGTGCTTTTCCCCATTTGAGACGTAAACAGGCTCTGGCGGTGGAAAGTTGTTTTTCCGTTCCAGAGGCGGCAAGTTCTTCAGCCAAAGGCAAGTGCGCTTTGTGTGGTAGTTTTCTGCGTCCGTTTTGCTTTCGGCAAAGTAGTACGGATGAATGATCTGATCGGCTTTCCTGTACGCCGTGTTCATGATGCCTACAGGGTTCTCGACTGCAATCTTGGGGACATCTGCCAGCATGAACTGCATAAAGAAAATTGCGGCCTTTACGCGCTCTGCCCACCGGGCAACAACTTTTTCGGCCGGTGTGACCCGCAAGCTGAACGAGCGCGTTGCCGCGTTGCTCAGGTAGGTGCAGGGCGGGTGTGCAATAAGCAAGTCCCACTTGCCAACGTCATGCGTTACGCCGTCCATTGTCACGACTTGCC
>OOCI01000445.1_pt1 | contig 40069 bp, 30 predicted proteins | sample 1671761 | NCBI WGS metagenome assembly OOCI01 (sample SAMN06348190, study PRJEB24527) | human gut metagenome | biome: human gut; feature: ankylosing spondylitis patient; material: feces | host: Homo sapiens | place: China | collected 2015-10
TAGGACCGGTTGCACCAACGACGGCATTGAAGATGGGCGAATCTTTAAGTGATCCGATCAAGATGTATCTGGGAGATATTTATACAGTATCTGTAAATCTTGCCGGTCTGCCGGGTATTTCCCTTCCATGCGGACAGGATAAGGATGGTATGCCGGTTGGCATGCAGCTGCTCGGACAGACATTTGACGAGAAATCAATCATCCGCGCAGCGTATGCATTTGAATGTACAAAGACTTATAAGCGTCCGGATGCTCTTGGCACCGTGGAAGCAGAAAGGGGGCTTGCATAATGAGTAAAACATATGAGACAGTCATCGGCCTGGAGGTTCACGTAGAGCTTGCCACGAAGACGAAGATTTTCTGTGGATGTTCGACTGCATTTGGCGGTGCACCGAATACACATACCTGTCCGGTTTGTACCGGTATGCCGGGATCCCTTCCGGTGCTCAATAAGGCGGTAGTTGAGAAAGCAGTTGCGGTTGGTCTTGCAACGAACTGTACAATCACACAGAACTGTAAGTTTGACCGTAAGAATTATTTCTATCCGGATAACCCGCAGAACTACCAGATTTCGCAGCTTTATTATCCGATCTGCCGGAATGGTAAGGTAGAGATCGAGGTTGACGGGAATAAGAAATATGTCCGTATTCATGAGATTCATATGGAGGAGGATGCAGGTAAGCTGGTACATGATCCGTATACAGACAGCTCGCTGGTTGATTACAATCGTTCGGGCGTGCCTCTGATTGAGATTGTATCCGAGCCGGATATGCGTTCCGCAGAGGAAGTCATTGCTTATCTTGAGAAATTAAGACTGATTATCCAGTACATTGGTGCTTCGGATTGCAAGCTGAACGAAGGGTCCATGCGTGCCGATGTCAACCTGTCTGTCCGTGAAGTCGGTGCAGAGAAGTTCGGTACAAGAACCGAGATGAAGAACCTGAATTCCTTCAAGGCGATTGCGAGAGCCATCGAGAACGAGAAGGAGCGTCAGATCGATCTGATTGAATCCGGTGAGAAGGTCATCCAGGAGACAAGAAGATGGGATGATACAAAGGAATATTCCTATGCAATGCGTTCGAAAGAGGATGCACAGGATTACCGTTACTTCCCGGATCCGGATCTGGTTCCGGTTATGATCAGCGATGAATGGATGGAAGAGATTCGCAGCCGCCAGCCGGAGCTGCGTGACGAGAAGCGCATCCGTTACAAGGAAGAGTACGATATTCCGGATTATGATATTGACATTCTGACGAACTCCAAGAAGCTGGCAGATATCTTCGAGGAGGCGATTGCGCTTGGCGCAGCACCAAAGAAGGTATCGAACTGGCTGATGGTTGAGACAATGCGTCTGATGAAGGAAGCATCCATCGATGCCGATGACTTAAAATTCTCAGCAAAGAACCTTGCTGCTATCATCAAGATGGTCGATGACAAAGTCATCAATGGTACCGTTGCGAAGGAAGTGTTCGAGAAGGTATTTGCAGAGGATATCGATCCGGAAGCTTATGTCGAGGAACACGGCTTGAAGACCGTCAATGATGAGGGCGCACTTCGTACTGTCATCTTAGATGTCATCGAGAAGAATCCGAAGTCTGTTGCAGATTTCAAGGGCGGTAAGGAGAAAGCAATCGGTGCACTTGTCGGACAGACGATGAAGGCAATGCAGGGTAAGGCAGATCCATCCGAGGTTAACCGTATTCTGCGCGAAGAATTAAGTAAATAATTTTTAATCTACGGAGTTGACTTAGGTACGAACTCCTAGATGCAAAGAAGTCCACCTCAAAAAATTCACGTTACAATTTTTGTGAGGTGGACTTTTTGCATCCCGGAGTTCTGGTAAAGGAAAAACAGAAAGCAAAAAAATTTATGAAAATATTCTTCGCTTAAAACGGTTCGCCTTGTGTAATACAAGAAATTATAATAAAATTAAAGCATAAAGGTAAGCACTACGGAGAAGTAATATCTATATTTGAATAGATATTATTCGCTTAGTTTAGTCTGTAAATTAGGAGGCAAATATTTTGTATATGTATATCTGCGCCATATTTTGAAATATAAATATGTTTGTAACTTAGAAGTACTTGATGTTCTGTGAGCAAACAGCAATGTTTGAACACGATGTTCAAACCCGCCGCTGAGCCATGGACGGCGAATCGGCGGCGGTTGCGTCCTATATCATTATGTGAATCAGAACATCTAGAACTTCTTAGTTACAATACATCTGATATTTCAAAATATGGCGTGGATATATTTAACAAAATATTTACCTCCGTATTCTCTTGATAAGCAAAAGGAAAAACACTATGAAAAAAGAAGGATATTACTCGACAGGCGAGTTTATGAAACAAGCGAATATTACGAAGAAAACCATCCGCTACTACGATGAGAAGAACATCCTGAAGCCATCCTTTGTCAGCGATTCCGGCGCGCGTTACTACACGGAGAAGGATCTCGCGAAGCTCCAGCAGATCCTCCTGTTAAAGTATCTTGGATTCTCGCTGGGAGATATCAAGGAGATGCAGGTGGACGATGCAGATAAGCATTTTATCGTCAACTCCCTGAACATCCAGCAGAAGCTGGTGGAAGACCGCATTGAACAGTTACAATTGGTCGCAAGCACGATTCGGGAGGCAACCGATGATCTGCAGGCAGACCGGGAAGTAGACTGGACGAAGTTGTTCGAGTTGATTCAGGTGGCAGACCTGGAGAGCATCCTGAAGAAGCAGTACAAGGATGCTTCGAATATCATGGCGCGGATCAACCTGCACAAGCAGTATTCGGTCAATAAACAGGGCTGGTTCCCGTGGATCTATGAGCAGATGCAGGTAAAGCCGGGGCAGAAGATTCTGGAGCTTGGCTGCGGTGCCGGAGACCTCTGGGTGGAAAATGCAGAGAAGTTTCCAGAGGATATTTCAATTACAGTTACGGACATTTCCGATGGTATGCTGCGTGATGCAAGACGCGAAATCGGCAGGGAGGATGCAGTGTTCTCGTATGCGATCTGCGGCTGCGAGTCGATTCCATTTGCGGATGCGACCTTCGATCTTGTCGTGGCGAACCATGTGCTCTTTTACTGCGATGACATCGGGCAGGCGTGCCGGGAGATCCAACGCGTGTTGAAACCGGGAGGTGTGCTTGTTGCGGGTACGTATGGCTCGGCGCATATGAAGGAAATCAGCCGGTTAGTCATGGAGTTTGATGACCGAATTGTGCTTGCGGCGGAGAATCTGTATGACCGGTTTGGCAAGGAGAATGGAACAGATATTCTTCAAAGTACATTTGAGGAGGTGGAGTGGCGGCAGTATGAAGATGCGATTGAGATTGACGATGCCGAACCGCTGATCTCATATGTTTTGTCGTGTCACGGAAATCAGAATCAGTATATTGCGCATAAATACAAGGAATTCCGGACATTTATGAAGAAGAAAATAGTGGGTGGCTTTCACATTACAAAGGATGCAGGAATATTTCTTGTAAAAAAATGAAAAAAACACTTGACTATGCCCTAGGGGCACCCTGTATAATAAATACATAACAAACACATATTCGAATATACCGGATTGTGTTTCGACTCAAAAGCGCGAGACAAAATCAAGAAAATAAAGGAATGATTTAAGGAGGTAGAAAAGTGAGAACGTATTTAGTAACTGGTGGTGCCGGATTTATCGGTTCCAATTATATTCACTACATGTTTAAGAAGTATGATAACGAGATTCGCATTATCAACGTCGATGTGCTGACATATGCAGGCAATCTTGAGAATCTGAAGGATATCGAAGACCGCGAGAATTACACATTTGTAAAGGCAGATATCTGCGACAAGGAAGCAATCGCGAAGATTTTTGCTGAGAATGATATCGACCGCGTGGTACATTTCGCAGCGGAGTCTCATGTAGACAGAAGTATCAAGCATCCGGAAGTATTTGTACAGACGAATGTACTTGGTACAGCCGTAATGCTGAACTGCGCGAAGGCTGCATGGGAGCTTCCAGATGGCAGCTTCAAGGAAGGAAAGAAGTTCCTCCACGTATCGACCGATGAAGTATACGGATCCCTGGAAGAGGATGGTGGATATTTCTATGAGACTACACCGTATGCACCGCACAGCCCGTATTCGGCAAGTAAGGCAAGCTCAGATATGCTGGTAAAAGCTTATATGGATACCTATAAGTTCCCTGCCAATATTACGAACTGTTCCAACAATTATGGACCTTACCAGTTCCCGGAAAAGCTGATCCCGTTGATTATTAACAATGCATTACAGGGTAAAAAGCTTCCGGTTTATGGGGATGGTAAGAATGTGCGTGACTGGTTATATGTTGAGGATCATGCGAAGGCCATTGATATGGTTCAGGAAAAGGGACGTTTATTTGAAACCTACAATGTAGGCGGACACAATGAGAAGCAGAACATTGAAATTATCAATATTATCATCGAAACCCTGCAGGAAATGCTGCCGGATTCCGATCCCCGAAAGAAGCTGGTAAGCAAGGATCTGATTACTTATGTGGAGGATCGTAAGGGACATGACCGTCGTTATGCAATTGCTCCGGACAAGATCAAGGCAGAGATCGGCTGGGAGCCGGAAACCATGTTCAAGGATGGAATCAGGCTTACGATTAAGTGGTTCTTTGAGCATGAAGACTGGATGAAGAATGTAACAAGCGGTGACTATCAGAAGTATTACGAGGATATGTACGCCGGAAAATAATGCACAGGTAACGGATAGCTGCAGCTTATGTGTGGATATCCGTTTGGAATGCCATAAATGTGAAAATGAGGAAAAGTGAGGAAATTCATATGAAGGGAATTATTCTGGCAGGCGGTTCCGGAACCCGTCTGTATCCACTGACGAAGGCAATCAGTAAACAGATTATGCCGGTTTATGATAAGCCGATGATTTATTATCCCCTGTCTACGCTGATGCTGGCAGGGATTCAGGAGATCCTGATTATTTCAACGCCCAGGGATCTTCCGGTATTTGAAGAGCTGTTAGGAGACGGAAGCCAGCTGGGAATGAAGTTTTCCTATGCCGTTCAGGAACAGCCAAGAGGTCTTGCCGATGCATTTATTATAGGTGCAGATTTTATTGGAAAGGACAATGTGGCGCTGGTGCTTGGCGATAATATTTTCTACGGACAGAGCTTTTCAAGAGTACTTCGTGAGGTGGCTGCCAGAGAAAGCGGTGCAACCATTTTCGGATATTATGTACGTGATCCGAGAGAGTATGGAGTGGTAGAGTTTGACGAAAACGGTAAGGCACTCTCCATTGAAGAAAAACCGCAGAATCCGAAGAGCAATTATGCAGTTCCCGGACTTTACTTTTATGATAATGATGTTGTGGAAATCGCAAAGAATGTTAAGCCCTCTGCAAGAGGTGAAATTGAAATTACAAGCATTAACAACGAGTATCTTCGTCGTGGAACGCTGCACGTAGAAACCTTAGGACGCGGATTTGCATGGCTGGATACCGGAAATCACGATTCTTTACTGGACGCGGCAGATTTTGTGGCAGCATTTCAGAAGCGTCAGGGACTTTATATTTCCTGTATTGAAGAGATCGCATATAAGAGAGGCTTTATTTCGAAGGAGCAGCTTTTGAAACTGGCAGAACCTCTTATGAAAACCAACTATGGAAAGTATATGAAAGAGGTTGCTGAAGGACTGTAATGGGATGATGAATCAGAACTATGCAGAGTTGGTTTTGTGTGAGTGACAGAATTTAAACAGATTGGAATTTTAATACGGTCAAATAACATAGAGAAAGAAAGAGAGACAAAGCAATGGGTAAGATAACCGTAGAAACCTGTGAAATTGAAGGCTTAAAGGTGATTACACCGACCGTTTTTGGTGATGCCAGGGGCTATTTCATGGAGACGTATAATTATAATGATTTTAAAGAAGCCGGAATTGATCAGGTCTTTGTACAGGATAATCAGTCCGCATCGGTAAAAAATGTACTGCGTGGACTTCATTTCCAGATAAACTATCCGCAGGACAAGCTGGTCCGCGTGGTAGTAGGAGAGGTTTTTGACGTGGCTGTGGATCTGCGTCCGGGTTCCCGGACCTATGGAAAATGGTTTGGGGTGACGCTTTCTGCTGAAAATAAGAAGCAGTTCTTTATTCCGAAGAATTTTGCACATGGTTTTGTGGTATTGTCCGACTACGCGGAATTTGCCTATAAATGTACGGACTTTTATCATCCAAACGACGAGGGAGGATTGAAATTTGACGATCCGGATATCGGAATTGACTGGCCGGTTGCATCAAAAGAAGATCTGATTATGTCAGATAAGGATACCAAATGGGGCGGAATCAAAGAATATACAGCGTCCCGCAATCAATAATTACCGGGTAGGTAAATGAAAGCGAACGGATGATTCTATGCAGGAAGTAAGACAGGAAACAAAGAAAAATAAACGGCGGATCTCCAAGCCTGTGGGAATCGCACTCTTTTATATGGTATGTGCGGCAACCGCAGCCATGGTGATCCTTCACAATAATCCTCTGGCAGATAAGCCGACCGAGGATCTTAAGAAAATATGTGCATGCGCGCTGCTTTTGCTGGCATGCACTATTTTTGGTATTTATTATGACCGTATTTTTATTATTCCGAAGGAGCTTTTCCAGAACAGGGAGCTGATCTGGAAGCTTGCGAAGAATGATTTTAAAAAGCGTTATGCTGGATCCTATCTTGGATTTTTGTGGGCACTGGTGCAGCCGGTCGTGACGGTTGTCATGTACTTTATTGTATTTGATGTGGTGTTTGATACGAGAAGCCAGATGGTGGCGAGTGGGGTAGAGGTACCGTATGTACTGTTTTTGACAGCGGGACTTGTACCCTGGTTTTATTTTTCGGAAGGAATCACGAATGGAACAAATGCACTGCTGGAATACAGTTATCTGGTCAAAAAAGTGGTTTTTAAGATCAGTATTCTGCCCATCATTAAGCTGGTGGCGGCAACCTTTATTCATGCATTCTTTGTAGGAGTATTACTGATTATTGCAATGATGTATGGATATATGCCCAATCTGTATACCCTGCAGATCTTTTATTACAGCTTCTGCCTGTTTGTGCTGATGCTGGCCATGAGCTATTGTACCTGTGCGATTGTGGTGTTTTTCCGTGATCTGGCGCAGATTATTAATATCGGACTTCAGGTAGGAATGTGGGCTACCCCGATCCTCTGGAATATCGGTATGCTCGAAAATTATCCGAAGCTCCGGGTATTGTTTAAACTGAATCCGCTGACTTATATTGTAAACGGGTATCGAAGCGCCATATATGAGGAAAGCTGGTTCTTTGAGCATTTTTATTCCTCTACCTATTTCTGGATTTTTACAGTGACATTGTTCTGCGTGGGTTCCCTGATCTTCAAGCGTCTGAAGGTGCACTTTGCAGATGTGCTGTAATGAGAGCAAAACCGGGAAAGTGTGTACGGAAATACAGAATGGATAACGACAGGAAGACAGGGAAACTGCAGAATGGATGAAATGCCGGTAAAAGGAAGAGAGCAGTGAGAAAGGATCGTTCAGATCATGGAAGAAAGAAAAATTGCCATTCAGGCAACTGGTGTTGAAAAAGTATATAAATTGTATGATAAACCTTCAGACCGTCTGAAGGAAGCTCTTGGCCTATCCGGAAAGAAGAAGTATCGGGAGCACTATGCCTTAAAGGGTGTAGACATGACCATTTATCAGGGAGAGACGGTTGGTATTATTGGAACCAACGGCTCCGGAAAATCCACAATTCTTAAAATCATAACAGGTGTTTTGAATGCGACGAAGGGAAATGTGGAGGTCAATGGACGGATTTCGGCACTGCTTGAATTGGGGGCCGGATTCAATATGGAATACAATGGTATTGAAAATGTATATCTGAATGGAACCATGATCGGGTTTTCCAAAAAGGAAATTGATGAAAAGCTTCCGGATATTCTGGAATTTGCAGATATCGGAGAGTATGTAAATCAGCCGGTGAAGACCTATTCGAGCGGTATGTTCGTTCGTCTGGCGTTTGCGGTTGCCATTAATATAGAGCCGGAAATCCTGATTGTAGACGAGGCATTGTCCGTAGGAGATGTGTTCTTCCAGGCCAAATGCTATCATAAATTTGAAGAATTTAAGAAGCTTGGGAAAACCATTGTTTTTGTCAGCCATGATTTAAGCAGTATCAGCAAGTATTGTGACAGGGTGGTCCTGCTGAATCAGGGTGTGAAGCTAGGGGAAGGAACCCCGAAGGAAATGATTGATGCCTATAAGCAGGTACTTGTTGGGCAGTATCCGCTTCCGGACAGTGATGATCAGAATCTGCTCCATGATGAAAGCATCACCTCGGCAGCACGTAAGGCGGGCAGCACAGAAAATGACGGTGCGGAAGCAGGAAAAACAAAGGATTCCACACAGAATGCGAATGTGCAGAACCCGGATTTACTGGAATATGGCACCAGGCAGGCCGTGATTGAAGAATATGATGTGGAGGATGGTCAGGGAAGACGGACCGGTGCCATTATCAAGGGGCAGAAATGTTCCGTTCATATGTCGGTACGTTTCCTTCAGGATATTGAGGCTCCGATTTTTGCCTTTACCATTAAGAATATCAAGGGTGTGGAAATTACGGGAACCAATACCATGGTGGAAAAGGCCTTTCTGCAGCCTGTAAAGAAGGGCGAAGTGAAGCATATTACCTTTACCCAGAAAATTGACCTGCAGGGCGGCGAATATCTTCTTTCGCTGGGAGTTACCGGGTATGAAAAGGAGAATTTCGTGGTTTATCACAGATTATATGATGTGTTGAATATCACAGTGATTTCGGACAAGGATACCGTAGGATATTATGACATGAACTCCGAGATAACAGTCCGCTGATATACGGAGCTTTGAAATTATGACACAGATAGTACAGGCAGGAAAGGATCAGGAAAACGGACGGAAGGTGGAGGGTTTGTTTTCCCGGTCAGATGTTGAGAGGGCAATTCATGGAATTTGCAGAAACTTTACCGAAGCAGATTGGAAATGTGAAATTAAATTATGAGTTTTATCCGGGAGAGGACATCTACAGTGATGGTGCGATCGAGGATGAAATTCTGGAGATTACGAAGAATGCAGCAAGAATTGAGTATCCGAAGATCATTGAGGAAAAGAACAGCTGGCCGGTTCTTTACCATTTGTCCGCTCTTCGGGGGAATATTGTAGACTGGCTGCCGATTACAAAGGATATGAAGGTGCTTGAAATCGGATCCGGATGTGGAGCAATCACGGATAAATTATCAGAAAAGGCAGGGAAGGTAACCTGTGTGGATCTGTCTGCGAAGCGGAGCATGATCAATGCTTACCGGAATCAGGACCGGGATAATATAGAGATTTATGTCGGAAACTTTAATGATATAGAACCTTCGCTTGATTGTGACTATGATCTGGTCTGTCTGATCGGGGTATTTGAGTATGGAAATTCCTATATTCACACGAAAACACCCTATGAAGATTTCTTTCAAATCATGCAGAAGCATAAGAAATCAACGGGACTTCTGGTTATTGCGATTGAGAACAAGTTTGGATTAAAGTACTGGGCCGGCTGCAAGGAAGATCATGTGGGAACTTATTTCTCAGGACTCGAGGGATATCCGGAGGGAGGAAGTGCCAGAACCTTCACTAAAAGGGGACTTGAAAAGATCTTCGAGCGCTGTGGGGAAACAAACTACCATTTCTACTATCCGTATCCGGATTACAAATTTCCGACAACGATTTATTCAGACCGGAGGCTCCCCTATGAGGGAGAGCTGACGGATAACATGCGTAATTTTGACCGTGACCGCATGGTATTGTTCCGTGAAAAGTATGTATTTGACAGTACGATTGAGGATGATTATTTTGATCTGTTCTCCAATTCTTATATGGTAGTGATTGGAGAGCTGCCACAGACCATTTACTCCAAGTATTCCAATGATCGTGACGGAAGGTATGAGCTTCGTACGGATATTGTGGAAACTTCTGCCGGGAAAGTAGTCCGGAAGGTTCCAATGACCGAAGAGGCGAGAGCCCATGTCCGGGAGATGGAAGCGGCATATCAGGCCTTATGCGAGCGCTATGAAGGGAGCGGACTGCATATCAACCCCTGCATGTATCACGAACAGGAGGGGTATGCGGAGTTCCCGTTTGAACAGGGAACGACACTGGAAACCCTGATGGATCAGTGCCTTTCAGAAAAGGATCTGGATGGATTCCAGAGGCTTTTTAACAAATACTGGGAACTGGTTTCTTATCGTAAGGAAGGATATACGGGAAATATTGCGGATTATGATCTGATCTTTGCCAATATTCTGGTGGATGGAGAGAACTGGACCGTTATTGATTATGAGTGGACGACAAAGGAAGCGGTTGAGGATAAAGAAATTGCATTCCGGGCAATCTATTGTTATATTTTAGAGGATGAAAAACGGAATGAATTAAATCTGGATTATATTATGCAGCAGTTAAATGTGACTGAGGACGAGGCAGAGGAATATCGTCATAAGGAAGCAATATTTCAGAAAAAGGTGACCGGTAAGCGGAAGTCCATGGGAGAAATCCGGGCGGCAATTGGTACTTATGCGGTTGATCCGAAGAAGCTGATGGAAGAGCATCTGCAGGAAATCCTGGATGAGCGTATCCAGTTATATTATGACCGGGGACAGGGATTTTGTGAGAGTGATTCCAGGTATGTTCCGGATGTCTATGTAAAAGAGCGTCAGATTGAAACGACGCTTACCGTAGAGGGAGACGTACGGAATTTTCGTATGGATCCGGCAGATAAGCCCTGTGTCGTAAAGCTGCAGCAGTTGTTATGGAATGGGATGCCGGTGACATTTGAAAAGAAGTTTATAGAGACAAACGGGAAGCAGGTAAAGCCCGGAACCTACCTTTTTGCAACGGCAGATCCCAATCTGGTACTGCATGTGGAAGCACTTGTAATGGCTGGAATGCGTGCGGAGGAAGAAAATCAGGTTGAGCTTAAGATGGAGGTTTCACCGGTGTCAGCAGAGGCTGCGGAAGAAATGATTTCAATGATTAAGAAGCTCTTTTAACTAACGATTCCATTCCCGATAATAAGTAAATCTACTGCAGGAACCGGCAGGGGAGAACAGACAGACCATGATGAAGCAAACTATAAAGAGGGTTTTACAGGAAAGACAAAGAAAAGAATATCGGAAGGAACTGGCGTCTCAGCTGCGGGACTACGATTCCTGGATCAGGGGTCAGGAGACCCCTCTTTTGGTTTCGGAATATGTGGCAGAAAAATCAGAGAAGTCTTTCTCTGTGTCAGACTATACAGGAGAAAGCTTTCCTAAATGTCTGACAAATGAAACGAAAATGCGGCTAGATGGCGGATCTAAAATGGAAAATGCAGGAAAAAATTCAGAACCTTCTTTGAAGTGCATTTCATATCGGGTGTTCTGCAAAAAGCATCCGGATTCGACAAAATCTCCGGTCATGACATTATTGTCCATGAATGCCGGACAGTTTCTGAAGCTGCAAAACCGGATTAAGGATGGAGCGTTGGAGGAAGACATTCTACTGCTGAATTTTCAGGATGGAGAGTACAGTGAACTGACTGTTCCGATGATTGCAGAGGCATTTTCGAAACTACGTGGTCACGGCGATACAAAGTCTTTATGCAATAACCATCAAAACAGTGAAAATGACCATGATCATGTTCATATAGATTGCATAAAGTCTGACAGGATACCGGCGCTTGTATATGGCGACGAAGATGTTATAAGGAATGGAAAACGGCAGAATCCATGGTTTAAGCCGGACTGGTCTCCGGATACCTTCCTTTCCTGTTTTTATTTTGGAGCGTTTGTTGCAGTGCCGACTGCGAAAATAGCAGATTTTCTACAGAAGCATGGCATTTTTGAGAAAGAAGTGGAAGCAGATTTATTTGTTGATGATCAATTGGAAAGTGAATTGCAGCAGGCAAAGCAGGAAGATCGGGAAGGAAAGGATCACGAGCAGGAAAAGTGTGAACAGATCCGGCGTGAACGGATAGAGCGCAGGCAGATGAACCGGGATCAGATCATGTATGGGCTGCTTGCAGATTACTTATGGGACAACGGTGCATTTGCCGGATGGAAAACTGCGGATCATCTTGTGGTTCATATTCCCCAGGTGCTGATGCATACAAAAGCTTCCAGCTATGAGCATTGGAAGAACCTGCATTTACCGGAAAAAATACAGGAGCAGATGAGAGCTGGCGGCAGGGAGAATGTCAGGGATGGATCAGATGAAAATGTGACAGCAGATATAACATCGGATAAAACAGCAGATATACAGCTTCCTACGGTCTCTGTTATCATTCCGTCCAAGGATCATCCGGATATTTTGTTCCGGTGCCTTGACTCCTTTGTGGATAAAACGTCAGGATTGGGGACAAAAGTTAAAACAGAATTTATTATTGTGGATAACGGAAGCTCTGAAGAAAACAAAAAACGAATTGTGCAGAGGCTGCAGGAACTGGGGATTGCTTTAGAAAAGAAGCAAAATCAGGAGCGATACCGGGATCAAAATCAAATAGAAGATCCTGGGCAGAAGAGAAATGAAAATGAAGATATAAATAACGTTCGATATTTATACAGGGAAATCCCTTTTAATTTTTCATATATGTGCAATTGGGGAGCGAAGGAAGCACAGGGAGATTACCTGTTGTTCTTAAATGATGACATGGAAATTGTCGGGGAAAACTGGCTTGTCCTTCTGATGGAAAAGGCAGTCCTGCCCTATGTGGGAGCTGTAGGGGCGAAGCTCTTATACCCGGATACCGACATCATCCAGCATGCCGGAATTACGAATCTCCGGGTGGGACCGGCTCATAAGCTGCAGTTTGCACATGATACGGAGGATCATTATTTTGGACAGAACCGTGGCGTGCATGATATGCTGGGGGTAACGGGGGCGTGTCTGCTTGTGAAGAAGACGATTTTTGAAAAGGCAGGAGGGTTTGACGAAACGCTTGCCGTTGCATTTAATGATGTGGATCTGTGCTATAAAATTTATGAAGAGGGATATTATAATGTGGTAAGGAATGATCTTTTTCTGTTCCATCATGAATCCTTAAGCAGAGGGAAGGATGGGGAATCCGAGGAAAAGCAGCTGCGGCTTCTTCGGGAGAAGGACTATCTGTATGAGAAGCATCAGGATTTATATGGCAGGGATCCGTTTTATCACCCGTATCTGACGACTGATATGCTGGAAACCGAGTATACACCGGCATTCCGCTACCAGGTAGATCTGTCAATGCCATGGGCGAAGGTGAAGAAGTGCACGCAGGAGGTACTGGCTGCCAGAGAGGATGAATGTCTGGTAATTGGTATGGAATGCGCCATGGATATTTATAAATGGAAATATGGCGTTTCCCCAGAGAAAAGAAAGGCCGGGAATTCAGATAAAGAGGATTATGGGGAAGAGAAAAAAGATAGCCGTAATGATAACAGTATTGACAGCGAAGATCAGGGGTATTATTTTCAAGGATATTCTTTTGTCATTGGATCAGATAACGCATGTTATAAAAAGGAGCTTCTGCTTCGCAGGATGACTGATGGAAACCAACAGGCACTGGGAAATTCTGTCAGAAACGATGAGAAAATGTCCCAACCTGTTATTTATAGCATATCCATAGAGAAGAAATACCGGGAGGACATCAAAGCCAATCTAAAGGATCAGATGAATGTGGATCTGACCGGATATGCAGCAAAGCTAAAGCCGGGAGCTGTCCCACCCGGAAGGTATCAGTTTGGTATGCTGGCGAAGGATGCCTGTTCCAGGGTGAAACTTGTTAACTGGAGCAGCTGGACGATTGAAGTTTTATAAGTGATATATGAAACTATTTGACAGAAAGTGGAGTGGAGAAAGGACCGGAAACATGAGTCAGGAAGAAATGGACTATCAAAAGGCATATGAAGAAGAGCATCTGCGGAATGCAGATCTTGCCGGACGTGTGGCAGATCTGGAAGCGAAGGTGGATGACCTGAACTTTAAACTGAACCGGATTAAGAGTAATCCTGTCTGGAAGGCCTCGGCACCTGCCAGAAGGTGTATGCATTGGTGCATCCGTCAGGTGACAAGAGTAAAGAATTGCGGCTCGATCAAGGGCGTTGCTGCCAAGATCAAATATAAGCAGCACGAAAAGCATGCCATGGAGCAGTTCGGAACGAAGAGCTTTCCGGATGAAGCACGGAGGGAGGCAGAGCAGAATACAGACTTTCCGCGCAGAGTGAAGATCAGTATTCTGGTGCCGTTATTTAATACGCCTGAGGAATTCTTACGGGAAATGATCGATTCTGTGATGAATCAGACCTATTCGAACTGGGAATTGTGTCTGGCAGACGGCTCGGACGATGCGCATGCTTATGTTGCAGAGGTTGTCAGGGAATATGAAGGCAAAGCGGATGGGCGTATTGTGTATCACAGGCTTTTAAAAAACGAAGGAATTGCGGGAAACACCAACGAGTGTCTGAAGCTGGCAACGGGAGAGTACATCGGATTGTTTGACCATGACGATATTCTGCATCCGAGTGCTTTATATGAATATGTGAAGGTCATTAATGAGCAGAATGCAGATTACATATACTGCGATGAAACCACGTTTAAGAGCGGGGACATCAATAAAATGCTCACGATGCATTTTAAGCCTGACTATGCGATTGATAATCTGCGTGCCAATAATTATATCTGTCATTTCAGCGTGTTTGCGAGAGAACTCCTGGATGGTACGGAGCTGTTCCGCCCACAGTTTGATGGCAGCCAGGACCACGATATGATTCTGCGGCTGACGGACCGTGCAAGGTGCGTGGTGCATGTGCCGAAGCTCCTTTATTACTGGCGGTGTCATCCGGGCAGTGTGGCATCCGGCGTGGATGCCAAGCCTTATGTTGTGGAGGCCGCAAAGGGAGCGGTGGCAGATCATTTGCGCCGCCACGGCTTTAAGCATTTTCAGATCACATCCACAAGGGCATTCGAGACCATCTTCAAGATCCGGTATGAGATTATCGGTACACCGAAGATCAGTATCGTGATTGCCAATAAGGATCATCAGTCGGATCTGAAGCGGTGCATTGATTCCATTCTTGAAAAGTCCACCTATGAAAATTATGAAATCATTGTGGTGGAAAACAACAGCACGACACCGGAAATTTTTGCTTATTATAAGGAATTGCAGGCCGCATATGAAAATGGAGCGACGGAAAACGACCGCAAAATACGTGTAGTCACCTATACCCCCAAGGAGGGAGAGATGTTCAATTATTCCAGGGTGAATAATTATGGTGTTTCCTTTGCAACCGGAGAATATATCCTGTTATTGAATAATGATACACAGGTGATTACGGTGAACTGGATGGAGGAGCTTCTGATGTATGCGCAGCGTCAGGATGTGGCAGCTGTGGGAGCGAAGCTCTATTATGCGGATAAAACGATCCAGCATGCAGGTGTGGTGCTTGGACTTGGGGCACACCGGACGGCGGGACACAGCCATTACGGCCAGCACCGGGATAATCTCGGCTATATGGGAAGACTCTGCTATGCGCAGAATGTATCGGCGGTGACGGGAGCCTGCCTTTTGGTAAAAAAGAGTCTTTACGACGAGGTGGGAGGCCTTTCGGAGGACTTTGCCATTTCCCTAAATGATGTGGATTTCTGTCTGAAGCTTAGGGAAAAGGGCTTCTTAAATGTTTTTACACCATTTGCGGAGCTGTATCATTTTGAGTCGGTTTCCAGAGGACTGGATGATCAGGGAGAAAAGGCAGAGCGATATAATAAGGAGTCCGAGCACTTCAGGACGAAGTGGAAGGAGGTTCTTGCAAAGGGAGATCCGTACTATAATCCGAATTTTTCTCTGGATCGGAGTGACTTTGCTTTGAAAATACAGGGATAGTGTGGTAAAATATTTCTGATAGTCTGAATGCCGGTTTAAATGGCAGGAGGATGATCCAATATTGTAAACAGGAGGAGCAGTTATGAGCTACAAAGAGCAATATGATTTCTGGTTAAAGGATTCTTATTTTGACGAGAAGACAAAGGCAGAATTGCAGGCGATTTCAGGAGATGAGAAGGAAATCGAAGACCGTTTCTATAAAGATCTGGAATTTGGTACCGGCGGACTTCGCGGTGTGATCGGAGCAGGAACAAACCGTATGAACATTTACACGGTCCGTAAGGCAACACAGGGACTTGCAAACTACATTATCAAGCAGGGCGGCAGGGACAGAGGCGTTGCAATCGCATACGACTCCAGAAGAATGTCACCGGAATTTGCAGATGAAGCTGCACTTTGTCTTGCTGCAAACGGAATCAGGGCTTATGTGTTTGACGCACTCCGTCCGACTCCCGAGCTTTCCTTTGCACTCCGTACCTTACATTGTATTTCCGGTATTGTCATTACCGCAAGCCACAATCCCCCGGAATATAACGGATACAAGGCTTACTGGGAAGATGGTGCACAGGTAACCGCTCCTAAAGATAAAGAAATTATTGCAGAAGTAAAGGCCGTAACCGATTATCATTCGGTAAAGACCATGGACAAAAAGGATGCAATGGATCAGGGACTTTATGTTGTGATCGGCAAGGAAATTGACGATGCCTACATGGCAGAGTTAAAGAAGCAGATTATTCACCCGGATATTATTAAGGAAGTTGCAGATGATATCCGTATTGTATATTCTCCGTTCCATGGAACAGGAAACGTACCGGTACGCCGTATTCTTTCCGAGCTTGGCTTCAAGCACGTGTATGTTGTACCGGAGCAGGAGCTCCCGGATCCTGATTTTACCACACTGGAATATCCGAACCCTGAAGATCCGAAGGCATTTACCCTTGCATTAAAGCTTGCGAAGGAAAAGAATGCAGATATCGTACTGGCAACCGACCCGGATGCAGACCGTCTTGGTATTTATGCACTGGATACAAAGACCGGCGAATATGTACCGTTTACCGGAAATATGTCCGGAATGCTGATTGCAGAATATATTTTAAGAGAGCGTACCGCAACGAAGACCATGCCTGCTAATCCGGCACTGGTTACGACCATTGTTACCACCAATATGGCACGTGCCATTGCAGAGGCTTACGGGGTACGTTTCGTGGAAGTGCTGACCGGTTTCAAGTATATCGGTGAGCAGATTAAGTTCTTTGAACAGAGCAACTCCAACAATTATGTATTCGGTCTGGAAGAAAGCTATGGATGTCTTGCAGGTACCCATGCAAGGGATAAGGATGCCGTTGTTGCCGTAATGTGTCTGTGTGAAGTGGCTGCATGGTGCAAGAAGCATGGTATTACCGTATGGGATCAGATGCTGAAGCTCTATGAAGAATACGGATATTATAAGGAAACACAGTATGCCATCACCTTAAAGGGTATCGACGGATCCAAGCAGATTGCAGAGATGATGGATAAATTAAGAAACAACCCTCCGAAGAACTTCGGAGAATTACAGGTAAAAGAGCTTCGCGACTACGACAGGGATGTGATCACAGACCTTGCTACCGGAGCAACCAGACCTACCGGACTTCCGAAGTCCAACGTACTTTACTTTGATCTTACGAATGATTCCTGGTGCTGTGCACGTCCTTCCGGAACAGAACCGAAGATCAAGTTCTATATGGGAGTAAAGGGAACCAGCCTTCAGGATGCAGAAGAGAAGCTGAATAAGCTGACAGAGGATCTCAAGGCCGTTCTGTAAGTCGTAATTATGGCAAAATTATTAAAGCTCAGTAATTTGAAGAAAACCATATATTATCTGAAGAAGAACGGGCTTCGCAAGGCTTATTATGCAGCGGTGGAACGAGCTTCTTCCGAAAGAAAGGATGACTATCATTATGATCCCTTGCCGGATTCTGTTTTAAAGGAACAGGCCGGCAAGGCCTCTGAGTTTTCAACCGGATTCAGTATTCTGGTTCCGGCTTTTGAAACCAGGGAAGAGTTCCTCCGGGCACTGATCAATTCGGTACTTGCACAGACCTGCGGAAACTGGGAACTGATTCTTGCAGATGCCAGTAAAACGGACCGGGTATCGGAGGTTGTGAAGGAATATACCGATTCCCGTATCCGGTATCACAGGCTGAAAGAAAATCTGGGAATATCCGGAAACACGAATGAAGCATTGAAGACAGCGACAGGAGAATATGTCGCATTACTTGACCATGATGATTTACTGACGGAGGATGCCTTGTTTGAATGCGCATCTGTGATTGAGGCGTATCGGAAGGATAATCTGGAATTACGCATGTTATATTCTGATGAGGATAAATGTAACAGCAATGGAACTTCGTTTTATGAGGTCAACAGGAAACCGGAGTTTAATTTGGATTTAATATTATCGAACAATTATATCTGTCATCTGCTTGTGATGCAGAGAGAACTCATGCAGGAATTGGGATTCCGGAGTAGCGTGGATGGCGCACAGGATCATGACATCATTCTGCGGGCAGTAGACCGGATGATGGGAGAGGACAGGTACGCAGCCGGAAAGGCCGGACTGCCGATTGCCCATATCCCGAAGGTATTGTATCACTGGAGATGTTATGAAGGCTCTACGTCAGAGAATCCGGAAAGTAAGCGCTATGCTTACGAAGCAGGCAGGCGTGCAGTAGAGGATTTTTTGAAGGTACGGGAGTATCAGGCCGATGTGGTTCATACATGTCATCTGGGTTTTTTTCGTGTAAATTATCAGCCGGATCTGTTAAGTAACCGGCCGGATGTAGCTGTGGTCGGAGGAAAGCTGATTGACCGGCATAACCGTGTAGTAGGCGGTATTTATAATGAAAACAGGGAGCCCTTATATCTGGGGCTCCATAAAGAATATAGTGGTTATATGCACCGGGCATCCTGTCAGCAGGAGGCTTATGCTGTGGATGTGCGCTGTATGATCTGTTCAGGGGAGGCACAGACAGTATGGGAAGAGCTTACCGGACTGCCCTATGCGGTGCAGCCCCATACGGGATTTTTCTTATATCAGGACGTCCTTAAGAAGGATGCTGATTATGAAGAGTTAAGCTTCAGATTCTGTGAGGAACTGCGCAGAAGAGGGAAACGAATCGTCTGGGATCCGGAAATGGTGCAGCGGGTGGATGGAAGATAGGACAGAAGCATGAAAACGACAGTGGTAATTCCCAATTACAATGGACGGAACTATCTGCAGGACTGCCTTACCTCTCTTTTAGAGGGAAGTGAGGTTCCTGCAATAATTGTTGTAGATAACGGTTCTACCGATGAAAGTGCTGCCATGGTGAAAGAAAAGTTCCCGATGGTGAAGCTGATCGCATTACCCGAAAACCGGGGATTCAGTGCAGCGGTGAATATCGGAATCCATGAGACCGGAACAGAATATGTTTTTCTGTTAAATAACGATACCGTTGTTTTAAAAGATACAATTGAAGAGCTGGAAGCTGCAATGGAACGTCATCCGAAAGCGTTTTCTGTAGCTGCGAAAATGTTGCAGATGAAGAATCCGGAGCTGATTGACAGTGCCGGAGATTTTTATTGTGCATTAGGATGGGCATTTGCACGCGGAAAGGACCGGAAGAACGAAGCATTTTCAAAGGAAACCTCTGTGTTTTCTGCCTGTGCCGGGGCAGCTCTTTACCGGAAGGCTGTTTTTGAAAAAATCGGTGATTTTGATGAAAATCATTTTGCCTATCTGGAGGATATCGATGTGGGGTACCGTGCGAAGATCTATGGCTACCGGAACTATTACGCACCGGCTTCCGTTGTTCTTCATGCAGGAAGCGGTTCTTCCGGTTCAAGACATAATAAATTCAAGGTAGATTTATCCTCCCGGAACAGTATTTATCTGATTTATAAAAATATGCCGGTATTACAGGTGTTATTAAATCTACCGTTCCTGCTTTTGGGGTATCTTGTGAAGATTTTGTTTTTCCTGAAAAAGGGACTGGGTGCAGATTATATGAAGGGTCTTGGAAAGGGCTTTCGTCTTGCTTTTTCCGGGAAAGGAAGAGAACATAAGGTGAAATTTTCCATGAAACATTTTGGAAATTATGTGATAATACAGCTGCAGTTATGGGCGAATATGTTCCGCCGTCTGTGGTGGTAGAAAGGGTTGTGCAATGATTAAGGACAATCAGAAATTATTGAATCGAATCCATGTGTTGATTGATGCGGTTGTGACGGCAATTTCTTATCTCATGGCATGGTATCTGAAGTTTGCTACCGGCTTTGCGGAGACGGATCCGAATGTTGGAGTACTGGATATGTACACGTATTTTCGTGCGCTGTATATTCTGGTTCCGCTTTATCTGGTTCTGTATTATTTCTTTAATTTATACGCTCCAAAGCGTGCAACCAGGCGTAAATACGAGCTTTTTGCAATTGTGAAGGCAAATACAGTAGGATTGATCCTGTTTATGACACTGCTGTATATCATCAATCAGCTGGATATTTCCCGATTCGTGCTGGGAGCCTTTTATATTATCAATATTATTCTGATGACGCTCTGCCGGACAATGATCCGGAATATTTTGTACTTTTTCCGCAGAAAGGGTTATAACCTGAAGTACATTCTGCTGGTTGGTTATTCCAGTGCGGCGGAGGAATATATTACCAGAATTATTGCAAATCCCCAGTGGGGATACGTAATCCGGGGGATTCTCGATGATACAATGCCAAGCGGAACCGTGTATAAGGGAGTTAAGGTTGTGGGAAGAATAGAGAATATCAGGTATATTCTTCCGGAGAACAAGCTGGATGAAATTGCGATTACACTTGCACTGAAGGATTATGAGCAGCTGGAGTACATCGTGGATCTGTGTGAGAAGTCCGGTGTTCATACAAAGTTTATTCCGGATTACAATTCCCTGGTGCCGAGCCACCCCTATACGGAGGATCTGATGGGACTTCCGGTGATCAATATCCGTTATGTACCATTAACGAATCCGGTGAATAGTATATTAAAGAGAATCATGGATATTCTGGGTGCCTGCTTTGGTATTGTTATTGCTTCTCCGGTGATGCTGGTCTGTGCGATTTTAGTAAAAGCAACCAGTGAAGGACCGGTGATCTTTAAACAGGAGCGTGTGGGACTTCATAATAAAGTATTCAAGATGTACAAATTCCGGACGATGGAAGTACAGAAGCAGTCTGCAGAGGAAAATGCATGGACGGTCAGGAATGATCCGCGTGTCACGAAGGTTGGTAAATTTATGCGTAAGACCAGTCTCGACGAACTGCCACAGCTTTTTAACATTCTGATGGGAGAAATGTCGCTGGTTGGACCGCGGCCGGAGCGGCCACAATGGGTAGATAAATATAAGGAAGAAATCCCGAGATATATGATTAAGCATCAGGTGCGGCCGGGACTGACCGGCTGGGCACAGGTCAATGGATATCGTGGAGATACATCAATCCGCAAGCGTATCGAGTACGATCTGTTTTATATTGAAAACTGGAGTCTTGCCCTCGATATCAAGATTTTGTTTATGACGATTTTCAAAGGTTTTGTGAATAAGAATGCCTATTAAAGGCATGTATAACCGCAAGTTTGTATGAATCTGGTTGAAGTGGGAACATTAATATGGTAAAATGCTAGATTATGGGGAGAACGAAAGAAGAAACCCACATATGGTATTTGAAAGGGAGAAAAGGTATGACCACAAATAATCAAAGACCTTCACAGGGAAGATCATCACAAGGCAGACCTTCACAGGGAAGACCTGCACAGAAGAGACCTGCACAGAAGAGACCTGCACAGCACAGCCAGGCTGCACGCAGCTCTTCGCAGAAGAGAACATCATCCCGTAGAGACGATTACTATGAGGATGACTATTACGAAGACGATTATTATGAAGACAGCCGTTCTTCCAGGGGAAAAAAGAGTGCCCCTTCGAAGAAATCCTCAAATGGTAAGAATCATAAGAAAAAGAACAAAACCTCCAAGATTATTTTATTTATTGTAGAAATCCTGGTTCTGTTACTCATGGTTATGGTATTATGGACTGTTTTAAAGACGGAAAAGGTTGGTAAGGTAGATCTGCCGGAGGAAGACATTGTCATCAATCCGGAGGTTGAAAAGCTGCAGGAGCAGGAAGGCTCGGTGCTGCAGGGGTATCGTAACATTGCGTTATTCGGTGTAGACTCCACAGAGGGAGCACTGACCAAGAATACCCGGAGCGATACCATTATGATTGCCTCTATTAATCTGGATACCGGCGATTGTAAGCTGGTCAGCGTATATCGTGATACCTACCTGAACTTAAGCAATGATACTTATAATAAGTGTAATGCGGCTTATGCAAAGGGTGGACCGATGCAGGCGATCAATATGCTGAACATGAACCTGGATATGAACATTACCGATTTCGTAACAGTCGGATTCAGCGGTCTCACAGAGACAATTGATGCACTGGGCGGTGTTTATATTGATGTTAAGGAAGAAGAAATTTCCCATCTGAATAACTACCAGATCAGTATTGTCGGTACAACGAAGGATGGTAAGACTTATACCGCAGCAGAGGGAAGCTACACACCGGTAACACAGGCAGGATACCAGAAGTTAAACGGTCTGCAGGCAACTGCTTACTGCCGTATCCGTTATGTAGGCAACGATTTTGAGCGTACAGCAAGACAGCGTCGTGTATTAAAGGCGGTTGCAGATGAAGCAAAGAAGGCATCTCCTGCACAGCTTGAGAAGATTGCAAACTCTGTATTTGATAAGGTATATACGTCTCTTGATATTTCTGAAATTGTATCACTTCTTGGAAATATCAGTAAGTATAATATCGTGGATGAAGGAGGGTTCCCGAATTCCGATATGCTGACCACAGGTAGTATCGGTAAGAAGGGAAGCTGCGTGGTTCCAAGGAGTCTGGAATCCAATGTTACCTGGCTGCATGAATTCCTGTTTGATGAGAAGGATTACGAACCTTCTTCAGCCGTTAAGGAATATAGTGCGAAGATTGCGGCAGATACAAATGGTTATGTGAAATAAATAAAGACTGTTTTGTATATGCAGAGCAAGTAAGAGAACAAAGCGGATAAATAAAAAGAGATAGAAAAGGGTCTTTGTGAAAGACCCTTTTCTCATATAAGTGAGCGTACAGGAATGTTTGAATATGATGTGATCATTCCGGTATACCGGCCGGACGAAAAACTAAACAGACTGATCGATTGTCTGCTGACGCAGACGCGGATGCCACAGAGGATTATTCTGATCAATACAGACCGGGATGAATTCCTGAAGTTCAGCCAGGAAGAGCCGTTTCTTGCAAGAGATCCACGGATCGAGCTGCACCATATTGCAAAGGCACAGTTTGATCATGGCGGAACAAGAAATTATGGGGTGTCTTTAAGCCATGCCCAATTTTTTGTCTGTATGACTGATGATGCAATCCCGGCAGGAAATACGATGATGGAGGAGCTGTTAAAGCCTTTTGTATCGGAAAGTATAGGGGTTTCCTATGCAAGACAGCTTCCGGATCCGGATTGCGGAATCATTGAGAGGTACACGCGAAGCTTTAATTATCCGGAAAAGGAAAGGATTAAAACTGCAAAGGATCTGCCGGAGCTTGGTATTAAGACCTTTTTTGCCTCCAATGTGTGCGCAGCCTACCGGAGAAGTTATTTTGACGCATTGGGAGGATTCCCGGATCATACGATTTTTAATGAGGACATGATCTATGCAAGGCATCTGATTGATGCCGGATATGCGATTTCCTATACGGCAAAGGCAGAGGTGATTCATTCACACAATTACAGTGGAATAGAACAGCTTCACCGGAATTTCGATCTGGGCGTATCGCATGCACAGTTTCCGGAGGAATTTAGCGGGATCCGGGCAGAAGCCGAAGGCAGAAAACTGGTTTTACAGACCTGCCGGTATCTTTTGAAGCTTCATAAGCCATGGCTGATCGTGAAGCTGATCTGGCAGAGTGGATGTAAATACATCGGATATTTTCTTGGAAAACGTTACCAGAAATTCCCTGCATGGTTCATAAAGCGGTGCAGCATGAACCACAGCTATTGGGACTGATGCTGTGAATGCTGACCGGGAAGAGGGTTGCCAGCAAGGCTGAAAAATGATATAAGTATATTTAAGTTGATTTTGGAGGATCAGATATGTGTGGAATTGTTGGTTATATTGGGAAACATCAGGCTGCCCCGATTATTTTAGAGGGACTTGCAAAGCTGGAGTACCGTGGTTATGATTCAACCGGTATGGCAGTTTTTGATGGAAAAAAGATTAATATTCAGAAAGCAGCAGGCAGACTGCAGGTGCTTGAGAATATGACAAGAGGCGGAGAGACGATGCCGGGCTGTGTCGGAATCGGACACACCAGATGGGCAACGCATGGAAAGCCAACGGATATTAATGCGCATCCGCACGATAATCAGGATGGGACGATTGCTGTCGTACATAATGGAATTATTGAGAACTATCAGCAGTTAAAGCAGCGGCTTATAAATCGTGGCTACAAATTTGTATCCGATACCGATACCGAAGTTCTGGTGCAGCTGATTGATTACTATTATAAAGGAAATCCGTTAGAAGCAATTACGAAGGTGCTTCACCGTGTGGAAGGTTCCTATGCTCTCGGCATTCTGTTTGCAGATCATCCGGAGGAAATTTTTGCAGTACGTAAGGACTGTCCTTTGATTGTAGGAACAAGCAGTGAAGGAAGCTTTATTGCATCGGATGTGCCCGCAATTTTGAAGTATACCAGGGAAGTTTATTATATTGATAATCAGGAAGTCGTTGCATTAAAGGAAAATGAGATTCATTTCTATACCGTAGACGAAGAAGAGATCCAGAAGACACCTTCTCATGTGGACTGGGATGCAGAAGCGGTTGCAAAGGGCGGATATGAGCATTTCATGTTAAAGGAGATCTACGATCAGCCCAGAGCAGTCCGTGAGACCTTTGAAAAGCATATGAAGGATGGCAATGTGGAGATTGAAGAGCTCCGTATGACAGATGAAGAAATCAGGAAGCTTTCCCGTATTCATATTGTGGCATGTGGTACCGCATATCATGCAGGCATGACGGCAAAATATGTTATTGAATCCATGGCACGGATTTCTGTAGAGGTGGATATGGCATCCGAATTCCGTTACCGGAATCCGATCATCGAAGAGGGAGCACTGGTGATTGTTATCAGCCAGTCCGGAGAAACTGCCGATACCCTGCAGGCACTCCGCGATTCCAAGGCACGTGGAGCAAAGGTACTGGGTATTGTAAATGTGGTTGGGTCCTCCATCGCAAGAGAAGCAGACAGTGTCATGTATACCTGGGCAGGACCGGAAATTGCGGTTGCGTCCACAAAAGCGTATTCTGCACAGCTGATTGCACTTTATCTGCTGGCAATGAAGTTTGCAAGAGTTAAGGGTACAATTTCGGAAGAGGAGTATCAGCAGCTTGTTTTTGATCTCCGCCGTCTGCCGGAGCAGATTGAACTGCTTCTTGGTAATAAGACCAGGATTCAGCGGTTTGCCAACCGTTATGTGGCCGCAAAGAGCGTTTTCTTTATCGGAAGAGGCCTGGATTATACGTTATCCATGGAGGGCTCTTTAAAGCTTAAGGAAATTACCTATATGCATTCTGAGGCCTACGCAGCAGGTGAATTAAAGCATGGTCCGATTTCCTTAATTGAGGATGGAACACTGGTTATGGCCTCCCTGACTCAGGAGGATCTGTATAAAAAGACTATCAGCAACATCCGTGAAGTGAAGTCCAGAGGCGCATTTGTGTTAGCACTTACAACGACCGGACATGATGATATAGAGGATACTGCCGATTACGTACTTTATATTCCGCAGACGAACAGGTACTTCACCAATTCACTGGCGATTATTCCATTCCAGATGTTTGCCTATTATGTATCCATTGGGAAGGGACTTGATGTTGATAAGCCCCGTAACCTAGCTAAATCGGTAACTGTAGAGTAAGGAAGCCTGATTCCGCATCTTCGAGGAAAGAGGATGCGGAATTTTTAGATTACACAAAAGGATCATATTTAAGACACAATTTTAACACATTTGTTTCCTATACTGTGAATCATAGAAGAAAGGAAAGGTTTTAAGGAAAGGTTTATAAAGGAGGCAGTTATCATGGATGAGAACAGATATACGAATGATTATTATACAAACCAGAACCAGATGAATCAGGGGCAGGTAAATCAGAACCAGAATTCCTCTTCGGGAACGCAGGGAACCAATTATTACCAGACCTCTTCAACCAATTTTCAGCAGTCGCAGATGAATCATCAGCAGGCAAAACCCGTAAAACAGAAAAAACAATCCGGTGGATTTGGTAAAAAAGTTTTAGCAGGTCTGTGCTGTGGACTGGTATTTGGTGTCTTTGCAGGGATCGGTTTTTTGGCAGTGGATACAGTACATGATGGATTTACCCGTGCCAAAAGTGCTTTTTCCGCAATAGTGGGAAATCCCACACAGGACAGTGACAGTACCGTAGCAGAGGCTTCCGGATCAGGAGATGCAGCAGAGGATGTGCTGCTTCCGGACAGCAGCTCCGATGCGGCAGAGGCATCCTCCGGCAGCATTAAACAGACATTGGATAATCTGACACCACAGACGCAGACAGAGGCAGTTGTTACGGATGTTACACAGGTGGTAAAAGCAGTGATGCCGTCCGTTGTATCTGTGAGCAATACCTATGTACAGCGTGGAACATTCTTTGGACAGGAATACAGCAGTGAAGCAGTAAGCTCCGGCTCCGGTATCATTGTTGGTGAAAATGACAGCGAGCTGTTAATTGTCACGAACTATCATGTTGTAGAATCCGCGGATACCCTGTCGGTACAGTTTGTCGACGAGGAACAGGTGCAGGCACAGATCAAGGGTACCGATGCGGATAAGGATCTGGCAGTACTGGCTGTTCAGCTCTCCGATATCAAGGAGGATACCCTGAACCAGATTTCAATTGCATCGTTAGGAAGCTCGGATGATCTGACGGTAGGTGAACCTGTTATTGCCATTGGTAATGCGTTAGGCTATGGTCAGTCCGTAACAACCGGTGTTGTCAGTGCTTTGAATCGTCCAATCGCTGTTACCTCACAGGAGGGTCAGACCGGGGATTCCCAGATTAATACCTTTATCCAGACCGATGCAGCAATTAACCCCGGTAATTCCGGTGGTGCATTACTGAATACCAAAGGTGAAGTGATCGGTATCAATTCCAACAAGATAGGTGGAAGCACCGTAGAAGGTATGGGCTATGCAATTCCAATTTCCGATGCAAAACCGATTATTGAAGAACTGATGCAGAAGGAAACAAGACTGAAGGTGGATGAAGCCAATAAGGGTGTTCTCGGTATTACCGGTGTGAATGTCGAAGCGCAGTATTCCGAGGTCTATGGGATCCCGATGGGGGTTTACGTTTCTTCTGTAACCGATAATTCAGGAGCTGCGGCAGCAGGACTTGTCCGTGGTGATATTATTACCGCAATCAATGGTGAAACCGTAGAAACCATGGAAGAACTAAAAGAAGAGATGAACTATTACCAGGCCGGTGATGTTGTGACTCTGACCATTATGCAGGGAAGCCCGACCGGATATCAGTCCAAGGATGTACAGGTAACACTGGGAAAGCAGTTGTCGAATCAGTAAACGAAATGAAAATCTATTTTTTAAACAGAAATATCCGTCCATGCAGATTAGAACATGGACGGATATTTTTGTTGTTTGTAGAACATAATTATGCTATGATTATGTCAAAGAAAGGGGTGAAATATCATGCCGCTTATTATGCCTATTAAGGATTTACGCAATACAACTGAGATTTCCAATATTGCACACAAGGAGCAGGAGCCTATTTTTATCACAAAAAACGGATATAGCGACTTAGTTGTAATGAGTAGTGAACTATATGATAAATTTGCAAGAATGAATCGTATCGATCAGGCAATTTTTGAATCCGAGCAGGAAATTACCAATGGAGCTGAAGCAGTAGATGCAGAAATCGTTTTTGCAGAATTGGAGAAAAAATGATGAGCCACACAAAATAGTTTATGTGGTAACAATACAATATCAGGGACGAAATCTATAAAACAAGCACCAAATGACGCTGTGAGTTATTTGGTGCTTGTTTTAACGTGCGCCGCAAGGCGCACGTTTCCAAGATGAAGCTTTTATTGGAATACAACCGGTTCATCGATATACTCGGTTTTGATGACAAGGTAAGGATAGGAGGCGGTGTCACTGACCGGTGTTTCGTTGTCGGGAGACGGGCCAAGGAGCGTGGTATCGAAGTAAATGGCATTTTCCGTGAGGTAGAGGTCGTTGACCGTGATGCCAAAGCCACCGGTTTCCTGCTCGCCATAGCCGATTCCGATGTAGAGAAAGCCTCTGTCAGAGTAGGTGATTTTGAAGGGGTTCGGATTTTTTTCCTGAATGACTTTTTTCATTTCTTCCGGAATGGCATCTTCGGATAATACGGTGAATTCCAGATTTTTGATCTTTGCGAGGGAGTCCTTTTGGGCCTTTCCTGCACAGGCGGTCATAAACAGGAGGATGAGCAGGCAGAGGACGGACAGGAGCCGTGGAAACAGTTTATGGGTAAAGGAGTTGGATAAGAAACAGTTTTTCATAGAAAACCTCAAAATCTGATTTGGAAATTAGTTTATTTTATGTTGAAATGCACAGAGGTATGATAAGAAAAACAAGCGAAAAGCTATTGACACCTTGAGTACCGCAGTGCACTTATGGTATGATGTTATAGCATCATGATGTAATTAGGAAAAGGAAAGAGAATCATGCTGATTATTAAAAACGGTAAGGTGATTGATCCGGTAGCAGACAGGGTCTACCCGGCAGATCTTTATATTGAGAACGATACGATGGTAAAGATTGTGGATCATGATAAGGAGCGAGCAGAACAGGACGGAAAAAATCCGGCTGTGGAGCCAGAGAGTGGATTGGCAGGAATGGATAATATAAAAAATTTAGCTGCAGAGGTCTTTGATGCGGAGGGAATGCTTATTGCACCGGGACTTGCGGATACGCATGTGCATTTCAGGGATCCGGGCTTTACGTATAAAGAGGATATTTTGTCGGGAGCGGAGGCTGCGAAGAAGGGCGGATACACACAGATTGTACTGATGGCAAATACAAAGCCGTGCGTGGATCAGGTCGAGACGCTGCAGTATGTTCTTGATAAGGGCGATCAGACAGGTATCCATATTCACAGCTGTGCGAATGTGACGAAGGGAATGGCAGGACAGGAACTGGTTCCCATGGAGCAGTTAAGCGAAGCAGGAGCAGTTGGGTTCACGGATGACGGAGTTCCGATTCTTTCCGAGAATATGGTAAGAAAGGCAATGGAACAGGCAGCTTTGTGCCGGAAACCGATCAGCTTTCACGAAGAGGATCCGAAATATATTCAGAACAATGGAATTCATGCCGGAAAGGCTGCTGCATATTATGGAATTGGCGGATCAAAGCGGGAGGCGGAGATCACGATGATAGAGAGGGACATCCGTCTGGCACTTGAGACAGGAGCAACTGTAGTAATCCAGCATATCAGTACGAAGGAAGGGGTAGAGCTGGTAAGACAGGGTAAGGCAGCAGGTGCAGATGTCCATGCGGAAGCGACACCGCATCATTTTACACTGACAGAGGAAGCCGCCATCGAAAAGGGGACGCTTGCAAAGATGAATCCGCCGCTCCGGGAGGAAGTTGACCGGCAGGCGATTATCGAAGGACTGGCAGATGGCACGATTGATCTGATTGCAACCGATCATGCGCCACACAGCAAGGAAGAAAAGGAAAAGCCGCTTACCGAGGCCCCAAGTGGCATTATCGGACTGGAAACGGCGCTGTCTCTGGGAATCCGGGAACTGGTACAGACTGGAAAGCTTACCTATCCACAACTGGTTCAACGGATGAGTACCGCACCGTGCACGCTTTACGGACTGCGGGGAGGAACGTTGAGAGAAGGAGATCCGGCAGATCTGGTGATTTTTGATCCGGAGGAGAGCTGGAAGGTTCAGCAGTTTGCGTCCAAATCTGCAAACTCTCCCTTTATCGGAGAAGAACTTCCGGGCGTTGTACATGCAACGATCTGCGGAGGAAAGTTTGTATATCAGAAATAACAGCATGAGTATGTGAAGATAGAATAAAAGGAGTCACTTATGAGTAAAAAATCAAAACAGACGGCGGTTGTGATTTCACAGGAAAAGCTGGCAGAAGGAATTTATGATCTGTGGATTGAAACAGGGCTTGCAAAGGAGGCAGGCGCCGGGCAGTTTATCGGTGTTTATCCGAAAAATGCGGCAACATTGCTCCCACGTCCCATCAGTATTTGTGAGGTCAACGAGGAGAGGATGGCTTTACGGTTAGTGTATCGTGTGGCAGGAAAGGGAACAACGGAATTTTCTTCCCTGAAAAAAGACGACCGGATCGAGATTCTCGGAATTCTGGGAAATGGATACCGGGTTCCGGAGTTGCTTACCGGTCATCCGGAATTCACGGAAATTACTTTATATGGTGGAGGAATCGGTATTCCTCCGATGCTCCAGCTTGCCAAGGAACTTTCGGCAGCAGGACGGAAGCCATCGGTATTTCTGGGATATCGTGACAGTCATCTGTTTTTAAAAGAGGACTTTGAAAAATACAGCAAGGTTTATGTGGCAACCGAAGACGGAAGCATAGGAACAAAAGGAAATGTGCTGACGGCCCTGTCAGAATCCGGTCTGCAGCCTTCCGTTATGATGGCATGCGGTCCGATGATGATGCTGCGGGCAATCAAGCAGGAGGCTTCGGAGCGGGCTATTCCGGCATACATTTCACTGGAAGAGCATATGGCCTGTGGAATCGGAGCCTGTCTTGGATGTGTGTGCAGGACGACGAAGAAAGACGAACATTCACAGGTTCATAATGCAAGAATCTGCACGGAGGGACCTGTATTTCTGGCTGAGGAGGTTGAGATCTAAATGAACACAAATGTAACAATCGCAGGAGTAACCTTTAAAAATCCGGTGATGACGGCATCGGGAACGTTTGGCTCCGGTATGGAATATGGTGATTTCGTAGATCTGAACCGTTTGGGAGCCGTTGTGACGAAGGGAGTTGCCAATGTACCGTGGCCCGGCAATCCGACACCGCGTATAGCCGAGGTTTACGGTGGGATGCTGAATGCCATCGGATTACAAAATCCGGGAATTGATGTGTTTTTAAAGCGGGATATTCCCTTTTTACAGCATTATGACACGAAGATTATCGTGAATGTCTGTGGAAAAACCGTGGAAGATTATCTGGAGGTTGTGGAAAAGTTAAATGACAGTGCGGCGGATATGTTGGAGATTAATGTGTCCTGTCCGAATGTCAAGGAGGGCGCGATTGCCTTTGGACAGAAGGCAGACTGCCTGTTTGATATTACCTCGAAGATTAAAAATGTGGCAAAGAAGCCGATTATTATGAAGCTGAGTCCGAATGTAACGGATATTACCGAGATGGCAAAGGCAGCAGAGGCAGCAGGGGCAGATGCGATTTCCCTGATTAATACGATCACAGGAATGAAGATTGACATTCATAAAAGAACCTTTGCACTCGCGAACAGGACGGGCGGCATGTCCGGTCCTGCGATCAAGCCGGTCGCAGTGCGTATGGTTTATCAGGCCTCCCATGCGGTTAAAATCCCGGTGATTGGTATGGGCGGCATTGCAACAGCCGAGGATGCGATCGAATTCCTGCTTGCCGGAGCAACAGCCGTTTCTGTCGGGGCGGTGAACTTTATGAATCCATATGCAACTGTTGAGATCATAGAAGGAATCGAACAGTATATGACAAAGTATGGCGTAGAAGATATTCAGGAGCTGATTGGAGCTGTGAATTAAAATTTTTCAAGGATCGGAATAGACATATTGACACAAATTGCATAGCTTTGAATAGTTACGAATTTTGTGAATAAACAACCCTCCGTAGGAATACAATGTGAATAAGTAAACCTACGGAGGGATTTTTATGGAGCTTCAAAAGCGTTCCTTACATATGGAAACACCCAGGCTTCATGCGTCGAAGCAGGTTGTGCTGGAAGACAATGTGATCATTCCGGACACCAATAAAGATGCGGATAAACTTCTTTTGGATAGAGGAAAAATTACAATAGAGGAGGTCAGCTCTTTTGAAGATGCAGTAACTGTTAAGGGAAAACTGCATTTCAAGGCTTTGTATCTGACCGAAGGAAACCGGGACGGAATTCCGGTCTCTCAGATGGAGGGCAGCATCCCATTTGAAGAAAAGCTGCAGATGGAGGGACTTCGTGCAGGCGAGCATGTACATGTGAAGGCAGTTTTAGAGGAGCTTGGAATTTCCCTGATTAATTCGAGAAAGCTCAGTGTACGTGCAATTATGGTTTTTCATGCAGTGCGCGAAGAGGTGATGGAAGAAGACATTCCGGTTGCTTTATCGGGTGACGAACAGGTGGAATACCGTCGCAGATCTGTGGAAATAGCAACGCTTGCGATGAAGAATCAGGATATTTTCCCGATTAAGGAAGAAATTGAAATTCCGGGAAGCTTTCCGAATATCAGGAGTCTGGTATATTGGGATGCAGAGCCGGTGAATCTGGATTTCCGGATACTGGATGATAAAATTGCAGTGCAGGGGGAACTGAAGGTATTCTGCATGTATGCAGGAGACGGAGAAAAGGAGGAGCTTTATCATTATGAGACAGCGGTGCCCTTTTCCGGAAGTGTGGAATGTCCCGGCTGCCGGGAGGGAATGATTCCGGTGATTGAATATGAAGTAGAAAACGGTGAGCTGTCCATCCGGCCGGATTATGACGGTGAAGAGAGGATTCTTTTCGCGGATCTGGGAATCCGGATATTCTATTGCATTTACGAAGAAGAAAACGTGGAAATGATCGGGGACGTATACGGGGTATCCAATGAGGTAGAGGAAAGCAGTAAGCCCATTACCTTCCGCAGGCTCCTGGCAAGGGCAAATGGAAAATGCAAGGTTTCCGGACACTTTAAGGCAGGTCAGGAAGGTGCTGGTATTTACCGGGTAATCCATACGACGGGAGATCTGATTCTGGATGAGCAGGAGGAAACAGAGAACGGAATCCGTTTAAGCGGTCAGATAAAGCTGCGGATTCTGTATGAAGACAGTAACGAGGATAAGCGGTTCGGAGTGATCCGCGGGGAAGTTCCGTTTGAGTATCTTTTAGAGGCAGAAGGAATGATGCCGGGAACGATCAGCTTCGTGCAGCCGCAGATGGAGCAGATTGCCGTATCGGTGATTGATACGGACGAAGTGGATGTAAAATGTGTGATTTTATTCCGCGGGGATCTTTTTGCAGCCTGGGAGGAACAGGTGGCAGAGCAGATCACACTTTCTCCACTTGATTTGGAGAAGCAGTCGGCGCTTCCGGGAATCGCGGTCTACCGGATGAAGGACGGAGAGAGTCTGTGGGATATCGGAAAGCGGTATTATGTTTCGATCGAAACCCTGATGCAGACGAATAACCTGACCTCGCAGGAGGTCCGTCCGGGGGAGAAAATCCTGATTGTGAAATAAAAATATGAAATTAATGAAATAAAAGAAACCGGGCGTTCGTTTTCAGATAAGTGCTGAGAATGAAAGCAGCGGTTTCTTTTAATTTTCTTCCGGGTAGGGTTTCTTCTGATTGGTGCGGCCGAGCAGATCTGTATGACTGAATTGTTATAGATTAACAAATTTTTAATGAAAATAAATAAAAAACTATTGAAATTCACCAAAAGTTCTGCTATGCTAATTTTATTAATCAGATGAGCATAGGAAAGAAATTGCAATCAATTATCTATATCTTCTAACACAAATAAAGGCACTTATATCGTGCAGATATCATGTTTCTACAATTGTAACGGTTCAGACATGCCTATTCATAAGCTGTCGGATGGTGCATATTGGCTAATAAATATATGTGCTTTCCGGCAAGTTACTTCATGTTGGTCATCCCCCTATAGAAAGGATGAAACTGTTTCCTATAATTTATGCTGAAAATCGTTACCCTGTTTGTAATGAATCAGAGCTATAGGGATGAGAACGGGTATGGGATACTGTTATGCGCATTTTGAAATAAAGAGCAGAAAGCACAGCGGTATTTTGCTAAATATGCAGGGGAAAGAACGAAAAGGAGGAGATCTATGGGAAAATATGATACATGTATGCAGGAGTATCTGCAGAATAAGCAGTACTTTGCAGATTTATTTAATGGCTGCTTCTTTCATGGGAGACCGGTGATCTGTGCCAGTGAACTGACAGAAGCCTCGGAAGGATATGTGGTGGATCAGGATAACACCATTACATCTGAAAAGCCCCTGGCTGCCGTGAAGGTGAAGAAGGGCGGGGATGAGGATTGTTTTCAATGCTCCGGGGATAGGACTCTCGATCAGGCAACCGTTTCTGATGCCGCAGGAACAGAAATTCAGATTGAGAAGAGCAGACCCCGGACGGGAAGAAGACGAGACACGAAAACGAAGTTAATGAGAGATGTTAAGATGCAGTTACGTTCCGGAACCGTCTTGCAGGTGCTTGCTGTTGAGAACCAGAGTTATATTAATTATGGAATGCCGGTCCGGATCATGGGATATGATGCGGCAGAATATAATCGTCAGATGAAGGAGCACAGACAACGGGTGAGTGTTTTGTGGAAGCAGGTGGAAAGCTCCGGACAGTATGATACGCTCGCTATTCCGGTTACTTATGCAGAGTATATGTCAGGAATTTTGAAAACAGACCGGCTGCATCCGGTGTATACGATCTGCCTCTATAGTGGAACAGAAACCTGGGACGGCCCCAGAACGCTGTCGGATATGATGGAGTTTCGTGCAGAGAAGGATCCACTAAAGGAATAATTTTCTGACTATCCGGCCAATTTATTCTGTGTAAATGAGCAGAAAGAATTTGAATGCTTTCATACTGAATTACGGGAGCTGCTTCGGGCGATGAATTACCGGAAGGATAAGAGAAAATTTCTTAGTCTGGAGAAGGATGAACGATATGCACATTTATCCAAAGAAACCTGGGAGGCGATAGCAATCATGACGGGTCGTAGCTTTTTTGAAGAAAATATGGAAACATACAAAAGTCAGAACGGAGATCAGGAGGAGTACAATATGTGTCAGGCATTACGGGAAATAAGAGAGGACTTTTTTAATGAGGGTAAAGCAGAAGGAAGAGCAGAAGGTAAAGCAGAAGGAAAAGCAGAAGGAAAAGCAGAAGGTAGAGCAGAAGGAATAAGAGAAGGAAGAGCAGAAGGAATAAAAGAAGGAAGAGCAGAGGGAAGAGCAGAAGGAAGAGCAGAAGGAAAAGAAGAAGGAAGAGAAGAAGGAAGAGCAGAAGGAAGAGAAGAAGGAATAAAAGAAGGAAGAGAAGAGGGACACCAAGCAGGAATAAAGGAGGGTCGTGAAGAAGAGCGGGAAGCGGGAATCAGACGGTTAATTGAAGACAACCTTGAAGAAAAGAAAACCGAGGAGATCATTATTCAGAAATTGATTCGTTGGTTTTCTATGAATGAGCAGACAGCACAGCTGTATTTGGATAAGTATGCAGACTCGGCAGAGGAAATGGTGCTCGATTGATAAAAATGGTTTACCCTGTCTCAATATAGGGTTATAATGAAATGACACAATGGATATACGACAGTCAAGGGGAAAGAGGAATTACAGGAATGACCATTTACATCTGTGATGATTCTAAAAGTGACCTGCTGCGGCTGAACCATCATCTGCAGGAGTATCTGTCACATCAGGATCAGAAGATTACGATAGAATCCTTTCAATCCGGAGAAGAGCTTCTTCGGCGATATGAGGAAACCATGGAGAAGCCATCACTTATCTTTCTGGATATCTATATGGATGATCCGGATGGTATGAGTGTGGCGCATACACTGCGTGAGGAGCATTATGAGGGCGGACTGATTTTTACGACAAGCTCGATGGAGCATGCCATGGACAGCTATAATGTAGATGCCCTGTATTATCTGCAAAAGCCCTATGACCATGAGGATTTCATGAATGCCATCCGCCGCTGCACATCCATTTTTGAAGGAACCTCGAAGCAGTACCGGATCAATGTGCAGGGGAAGGAGCTGCAGATTCCGCTGAGGGATATTCTGTATTTTGAAACAGGCCGCCATGTGACACTGATCCATACGCTTACCGATACCATTTCCATAACGAAAGTTCTGTCCGAGGTCTGCGAAGACTTTGAACAGAATCCGGAGTTCCTTAAGGTGGGACGCAGTTATCTCATTAACCGTCTGTATGTCCGGAATGTGGACCCGGCAGAGATTGAAATGATGAACTCAGCGGTGATTCCGATCCCGGTCCGGCTTCAAAGAGAGATCCGGCAGCAGCTTAAGGAAGACAGGTTCTCAAAGACGTAACGACATGCTCCCATAGATCCAGTGTATCCGGAAAGAGAGCCATCAGGGTATCCTTCCGGTGAGCCCTGGATGCCATTTCCAGTTGATAAAATTTCTCTCCAAGCTCCATGTGCCCGATTCCACGGGACTCGCCCTTTAGCTGGTGAGCCAGATTGGTGAAGGCATCAAATTGGCTGCCTTCGAAGAGATTTTTCCTGCGTGTAAGCAATAAATCCCTTTTAACATCATATTCTTCTGTAAAGCACTTCAATACTTCCAGATAAAAGCTCCAGTCATTGCCGGCATAGGACAGTCCCTTTGCTACATCAATCCCCATGCGGGAAAGCTGCCCGGTAAGGATTGCGTCACCTGTTGCGGGAACATTTTCGGCAGCTGCTTTTGCTTTATAAGAAATCCCGGTTTCTTTCCGGATATTTTCAATATTTTCATCGGCGAACCGGATGAGATTTTTGGGAAGATATTGATAAATAATCGCTTCCAACTGCTTTCCTTCGACCGGCTTTTCAAGGAAGTCATCAAATCCCTCTTTAAGATAAACATCCCGTGCACCCGGATAGGCATTGGCGGTAACGGCAATGACCTTGCTGTCTGTACAGAGATGTCCGCTGCGCTTTTTCATAATATGAAGTGTTTCGATTCCATCGAGCTCCGGCATGAGATGATCCATAAAGATCAGGTCAAAATGACCGGCGGCAATGGCATTTAAGCATTCTTTTCCGCTTTCTGCAAGGGTGACCTGTACCTGCAGGTATTTTAAGAGCCCCTGGAAGACAAAGCGGTTCATCTGATTATCATCGACTACCAGAATCCTTGCCTCCGGCGCGGTAAAGCGGGGAGGCGCAGGAGAGAGAGTTTCCGGATCTTCCCCGTCTTCTTCCGAAAACCGGGAAAAGCCTCCAAGCTCTGCAGGATCTGCAATCTGTTGGAGCAGCTCAAAGGAAAAGATCGAACCCACACCGTATTCACTGTCAATCATTAATTGGCTTCCCATCTGCTGCAATAGCTGGCTGGCAATCGAAAGACCAAGCCCTGCACCTTCTATATTACGGTTGCGCTTCTCATCTACACGGCAGAAGGCGTTGGTGAGATGGTCAATGTCTTCCTTACGGATTCCGATGCCGGAGTCCTCGACCGACACGCTGATGGCCACAGAAGCTCCATGACGTTCCTTTTGGGAGACGCATAGACGGACATAGCCTTCATTGGTATATTTCACCGCATTCGTCAGCAGATTAAACAGTATCTGCTGAAATTTGAGATCATCACCAATGAGTTTTGCAGGGAGATGCTCATCAATTAAGCTCTCCAGACGGAGGTTTTTGTTGCCGGTCTGGAGCCGGATGACATCCAGCGTATTGCTTAACAGCTTACCCGTTTCATACGTAACAGGCTGTAGCTTCTGGTTTCCCTGTTCCATACGGGAATAATCAAGAATGTTGTTCACAAGAGATAACAGGAGGTTGCCGGATTTCTTGATGTTTCCGGCATATACACGGATCTGTGGTTCGCCGGATTCACGCATAATCATCTCGTTCATTCCTAATACAGCATGAATGGGGGTACGGATTTCATGGGAAATATTGGCAATAAAGGTGCTCTTGGCGAGATTTGCCTCTTCTGCCTTACGTGCCATTTCATTCAGCTCCTGAATATGGAGCTGCTGGTTGGTGTCATCGGTTATTTCGATGAGGTAGCCTTGAATGTGGCTTTGTTTTCCCATGGTAAAATAACTGAGCCGGCATTTGAGAATGCGGTCATTTCTGGTATAATAACGGGTTTTACCGGTACTGGAACCAAAATGGGTTACCCAGTCGCCGAATTCCTTATAAAGAAATTCCTCTTTTGGGGGAATCTTATGATCCATCAGGAGACGTTCAAGCTCTGGAAAATATTTTCTGGCGACTTCATTGCTTCCGATGTATTTTCCATGGCGACTGAACGATACATATCCATATTCGCGGCGTTCCTCACGGATGTGTTCGGCATTAATGGACAGATCATAGAGATTTGTTCTGCGGAACAGCACAAATAAAAGTACCATATTCAGTACATAGGCAAAGGGAAGAAGCTGAATTTCGCATGCGGTCAAGCTTTCGATGGCATAGACTGCCATACAGAACAGCTCCGTGGCCAGAAGGAAAAAGGTATTGATATAGGAAACCTTATTCTTGTTTCGGAATGCGTAGACCATAACGCCAAGATCAATGAGGACATAAACAACAATCAGACAGGTATAAAGAATGTGTGCCGGTCCGTCCTGTGTAATGAGGAAGGTGACGCCATGACGCCGGGCAATGGAGACATTGCTGTAATAAATGGTGCTGTAGCCGCCGGTATAGGCAAGCCCCAGAACCACAAATCCGGCAATGGACATGGCAGTGACCATAAAGGCCGGAACCCTGATCCGGCAGAACTGGGCAACCGCAAGGAACATAAATAAGGTAAGGAAGGTTCCGTCCAGATAGGCAATCCGGTTTGCTAAAAGAGCCTCCTCCAGATTGTGTGACATGGCAAGCTGCCAGTAACCGAAGTTGACAATTGCGGTAGTCATGGTAGAAAGTACGTGATAATTTCCGCGATACTGGCTGGTTGCGGCGAGAGTCAGAATTAACAACAAAACAGAGAATGCAAAGGCTGCAAAATACAAAGCGACCATGAAAAAGTTTCCCTCCTCATTTTCCTGCGTATACTGGTATAATACAAAAAGGGAGTACAATTACTCCCTTTTTGACTATGTGGTTTACAGATAAGCTGTGAAATAATTCTGCATTACTGAATAATTACATATAATTATATGCTTATGTGCTTAATTACATTGCATCAACAACAGAGTCAAGAACCTCTAACAGAGCAAGAATGGAATCATTTAATACTTCAGCATCCTCTTCTGTGATGGTGTCCTGGGAGATTTCACCCATCTGGGTCATAATATCCTGAGTTTCGTTCAGAGCTGCTTCGATGTCGTCGTTCTGTTCTACTTCGTCAGACATATAAGCGTCTGATACAGCATCATAGGCTTCGGATAATGCAGCAAAGTTGTCCTGTAAGGTGGCGAAGGATTCATCGGAGCATCCCTCGGAAGCTGCGTCAGCAGAAGCGTCTGTTTCAGTCATACCATCAACAAGTAAGGATAAAGCATCTAAAATGTCAAGCATTGCGGAATTCAGAGTTTCAGCATCTTCTTCGGTAATGGTATCCTGGGAGATTTCACCCATCTCATTGATTACATCTGCAGCCTGATTCATTACATCCTCGATGGAATCGTCAGCTTCAATCTCATCGCTTTCATACAGATCCTTAACAGCGTTGTAAGCTTCTACCATGCTTGCGTAATTGTCCTGTAAAGCGGAGAAGGTTTCATCGGAACACATTCCGTCTGCTGCGGAATCCTCTGCGGTATCCTCTTCCTCTACAACTTCCTCAGCTGCGGTGTCGGTGCTGGTCTCCTCAGAGCCGCCGCCACATGCGGTAAGCATGGACATTACCATAGCTCCTGTTAATAATACTGCTAATAACTTCTTCTTCATAATAAATTTCTCTCCTTTTCTTTTCGATTGCCGCCCCTAACGGCACTTTTTGTATTTTAACCGCATCATCAGGAAAAAGCAAGGGCATCTGCCAAATTGTAATCAAAAGTGCCAGATTGTGTAACAGTTCAGCCATGCAGAAATGATTGTATAAGATGACCGTGGGAGCTTGCT